>Ga0207687_10000112_pt1 | contig 58074 bp, 49 predicted proteins | sample KBSM54metaG_FD_184399 | JGI IMG/M metagenome (GOLD analysis project Ga0207687, IMG submission 184399) | Miscanthus rhizosphere microbial communities from Kellogg Biological Station, Michigan, USA - KBS M5-4 metaG (SPAdes) (version 2) | ecosystem: Host-associated > Plants > Roots > Rhizosphere >...
ACCAGGCATCGGCCTTCGCGGTCAACAAAAACAACGAAGCAAACCCCTAGGCCAGGTCTCTAGGAGGTTCGGAAGTGCCCAGGCGCCGGGGGAGGCCCCGGCGCCTGGGGTTTAACCGAAGAGACGTGATCAAAAGCGCGAATCTTGGCGACCACGCGCTTACCTCACCTACGAAATAAAGCTTGGGATTTTCCAAGAAAACAATGTTCTTTTGGCTTCTAAAAGCGAAAATCAATTCGGATAGAAAGCCCTACTCAGTTCCTTCTCGATCTTGGCTGCACCGTGTGGGAATATCAGCCTGAGGCAGCGAAGCAGAGCTTCTTTGTCTTCAGCAAACAACCGTAACCAACATCGGAGGAACCAGTGATGCGCATAAAGTTGAGTCTACTCGGCCTTTGCGCCATGGCGCTTGGCCTCATGGCCTTTGGCGCCGTCGGCGCACAGGCTGAAGGAACATGGTTAATCTTAAAAGAAGGAATAGTAAAAACAGGAGCAGAATTACCGGCTGTTCTTGAACTCGAAAAAGATAGCTCCGTATATGTTCTGCACACAGAAATTCTCACCCTGAAGATTTTATTCTTATGCACCGGAATCAGAGCGGTCAACGCGAAGATCTTCGGCCTAGGAGCGGTCGGTAAAGGACCCGGAGAAGAGAAGGAATCGAAAATCTTATTCAGCGGCTGTGATGTTGATATCAACGGCCAGTTATTTCCTGAATGCACGCCAAAAGACCCAACAGATGGCGAAGGCTTTATCGTCACCAAATTCCTTCATGCATTAGCTGGCTTACATGAATTAAAAGCGGACAAAGTCAAAGACGATATTATCACTGTATTACCTGACGAAGGCGAAACATTCGCAACGATCTCGCTCCCTGCTGGTTGCCCGATCGGAACTTCGGTTCCGGTGATTGGCAAACTCGCGCTGAAAGATTGTGAAAATCTTGCGTTAACGCACTTGGTAAAACACTTACTCGAACCCTTTACTGAATTAACCGAACTATGGACGATCAGCAAAACCGCTGAACATAAAGCAACCCTGTTAGGCAGCGTATGGGCCAAGCTAGGCGGAGAACACGCGGGCCTATCGTGGGGGATTAGTAACCTTTGATTAGAAAAGCTAGTTAGCGAAACAATGGATCGACCTCGATTTCGGGCCGGGCCAATGGCCCGGCCCGAGAGGGGGTTGCAGGCATCGATTGGATAGGTGCCGCGTGGGCGAAAGAATGCGGGTCAAAGTCCCTGGAAAGGTTGAGCAAAAGTGGCTTCTCAGCGAGCTTTCCCTCGCATGGCTGGTCGCGTCCGTATATTCGGGCTGAAACCATGCGCTCGCATCTCCTCCAGCCCTGATGGCCCAGCGAATCCCGCGTGACGAGTCGCTGAGCCGCGTCCACGGCGTGGGGGCGCTGTTTGCCGCGGCCTACGGCAACGTCGGCTCGTCGATCTATTACGCGCTTGGCGTCACGGCTGCGTTTGCGCTCGGCCTGACGCCGGTCGCCTTCGTCATCTCGGGGTTGATCTTTGCCGCGACCGCTGCGACCTATGCCGAGGCGACGGTGATGTTCCCGGAGGCGGGGGGGTCCTCGAGCTTCGCGCGGCACGCCTTCAACGAGCTGGTCAGCTTCATCGCGGCCTGGGGACAGATGCTCAACTACACGATCACGGTCGCGATCTCCGCCTTCTTCGTGCCGCACTACCTGGCCGTCTTCTGGCCCTGGTTGGGCGACAGCCCGGGGGACATCATCGGCGGGGCGGTCTTGATCGCCGCCCTGGCCCTTATCAACATCCGCGGTACCGAGGAGTCGGCGAAACTCAACCTGATCCTCGCGGTGGCCGATCTCGGGACTCAGGTGGTCCTGGTCGGAATCGGCCTCGTCCTCGTCTTCAGCCCGCAGGTTCTGGTCGACAACGTTCACCTCGGCGTCGCGCCGACCTGGAGCGACTTCGCGCTTGGGATCGCCGTCGGCATGATCGCCTACACCGGCATCGAGACGATCTCGAACATGGCCGAGGAGGCGAAAGACGCCGCCCGCACGATCCCGCGCAGCGTCGGGCTCGTGGTCGTCGCTGTGCTCGGTCTCTACCTACTGATCCCCGTAGTGGCGCTCTCGGCAATGCCGGTGGTGAGGGACGCGGCGGGGCACTACACCACCGAGCTCGGGTCAAAGTTCGCCGACGACCCGATCCTCGGCATCGTCGAGAACCTCGGCCTCGCCTCTGGGCCCACCGAAATCCTCCGCTACTACGTCGGGGTCCTCGCCGCCGTGATCCTCCTGATCGCGACCAACGCGGGCTTGATCGGCGTCTCCCGCCTGACCTACTCGATGGGCCAGCACCGCCAGTTGCCCGAGGTGCTGCGCCAGGTCCATCCCAAGTACCGGACCCCCTATATCGCGATCCTGATCTTCGCCGGCATCGCGATGATCACCCTGATCCCGGGCCAGACCGACTTCCTCGCCACGATGTACTCGTTCGGGGCGATGCTGTCCTTCACGATCGCCCACGTCGCCGTCATCCAGCTGCGCCGCCGCCAGTCGGGGGTCGAGCGCCCCTGGAAGCCGCCCCTCAACTTCCGCGCTTTCGGTGCCGAGCTGCCGGTCTCGGCGATCCTCGGCGGCCTGGGCACTTTCGCCGCCTGGATAGTCGTGATGGCGCTCAACCCGCGCACGCTCGCCGTCGGCGCCGGCTGGATGGCGCTTGGCCTCATCGTGTACGTGCTCTACCGGCGCAACCAGCGCCTGCCGCTGACCGAGACGGTCAAGGTCCTGCTTCCCGAGCCCCTGGGAGTGGAAGAGATCGAGTATCGCAGCGTCCTGGTCGCCTTTGAGGACGGCCAGCCATTCTCCGAGGAGGTGGTCGCAACCGCCGTCAAGCTCGCTTCGAAGCGCCGCCGCGGCATCCACGTCCACTCGATGCTGACCGTTCCCACTCACCTGCCTCTCGACGCTGAGCTGCCGGAACAGGAAAGCGAGGCCCAGGGCAAGATCGAGCAGGCGAAGCTGATCGGCGGCCAGCGGGTCACCGGCCACGTCGAGCGGGTGCGCCCCGGCCAGTCGGGCTACGACATCGCCGACGAGGCGAAGCTGATCAACGCCGCCGCCGTGGTCCTCGGCCTGCGCCACCGCAACGGCCGCCCCCTCTACGACAAGACCCTGCAGACCGTCCTCGGCGAGCGCCCCTGCCGCGTCATCGTCGTTTCCGAGCAGGGTGCCCAGCGGGATACGGAAGTCGTGCCGACCCTCGCCTAGAATCGCCGCAATGGCATCCCCCGAGCGGGTCTACCGCGGCTCCGTCCGCCTCTTCTCCATCGCCTTCATCGCCCTGGGCCTTCTCCTCCTCGCCAGCACGCTGGCCAACGGAGGCGGGCCGCTCTCGGTGGGCACGCTCTTGGGCCTTGCGTTTCTGGCCGTCGGCGCCGGGCGGCTCTGGATAGCGTCCCGTACGTGAATCCCCCTGAGCCGCGCCCGCAGTCCGAGGGCCAGCTGGAGCCGTCGTCGAAACAGCGGTTGGAGCCGCTCTTGCAGCGCGCCACCGGCGTGCCGGGCCTTTTCGTCGCCGTCTACTCGGCTGTTGGCTTCTCGATCTACTTCGCCTTGGGGGTCGTCGCTGACCGCGGCCTCGGCCTGACGCCGCTGATCTTCCTGGCCGCCGGGCTGCTCTTCGTCGTCACCACGCTCAGCTACGTCGAGGGCGGGGCGATGCTGCGAGAGCGCGGTGGCTCCTCGAGCTTCGCCCGTCACGCCTTCAACGAGCTGATCGCCTTCATCGCCGGCTGGGCGATCCTGATCGACTATCTGATCGTCGCCGCGCTGGCGGCGATCTCCGTCCCGCATTACCTCGAGCCGATCTCGGGCGACCTCTCCGAGGCGGGCTGGGAGATCGGTATCGCCACAGCGGTCATCGCCGCCGCCTGCGTGCTCAACATCTTCAACGTCACCGGGCGCGGGCGCGAGCGGCCGCTGGCAATCCTCGCCCTCGCCGACATCGCCCTGCAGCTGGCGGTGATCGGCGTCGGCGTGCTCGCGGTCTTCCACCCGGATCGCCTCACCGACCAGCTCCACCTCTTCACCAGCCCCGACTTCCACGACATCGTCTACGCCGCCGTCGTGGCGATGCTCGCCTACGCCGGGATCGAGGCCGCCTCGGACCTGGCCCCGGACATCGACGTCGACCCGCGCGACCTCAAGCGCATCGTCTCGGTCGGTGCTCTCGCTGTGCCGCTCGTCTACGCCGGCATGGCGGCAATCGCGCTGATGGCGGTGCCCGTCGTCGCCGGGCCCAACGGCCCCGAAACCGCACTTGGCCATGAATTCGTCGAGGCGCCGGTGCTCGGCGTCGTCTCCGCCTACCACCCGTTCTGGGTCGCGGACGGGATGCGCTGGCTGGTCATGCTGATTGCCACGCCGGTTCTCTTCTGGGCGGCCACCACGGCGCTGCTCGGCGTCTCCCGCCACACCTACACGCTCGCGATCAACCGCCAGATCCCCAGCTGGCTGGGCAAGCTGAACAGCCGCCACGCAACCCCGCACGTGGCGATCGCGATCTGCGGGCTGATCGCGATCGGCCTGATCATCCCGACGAACGTGAAGCTGCTCGCCGGCCTTTACGCCTTCGGCGCGATGCTGGCGATCACGATCGCGCAGCTCTCGATCGTGCGGCTGCGCGTCAAGGACCCCGACCGCCGCCGCCCCTTCCGCGTCCCGCTCGACGTCAACTGGCGTGGCCACCGCCTGCCGGCGCCCGCGATCTTCGGCGCGATCGTCAGCGCTCTCGCCTTCCTCAGCGTGCTCGCCTACCACGACACCGCGCGCTGGGTCGGCCTTGGCTGGATGACCTTCGGCCTGCTCTTCTACGCCGTCTACCGCAAGGTCTTCGAGGGCACGACGCTGACCAAGCGCGTCTCGGTCACGGAGAAGGCGCTGACCAAGCAGGTGCCCGAAGTCGCCTTCCGCAACATCCTCGTGCCGATCTTCGGCACCAAGTTCGATGACGACATCGTCTCCACAGCCGGCCGCCTCGCCGCCGCCGAGCAGGAGGAGGGTGGGGCTGGGGACGAGGGGTCGAGGCTGGCCGTGGTCTACGTGGTCGAAGTGCCTCTGACCCTGCCGCTCGACGCCGAGCTCCCGCCCGAGGTCGAGCAGGGGGCCCAGCGCGCGCTGAAGCGAGCCAGCGATGTCGGCGAGGAGTACGAGGACGTCGATGTCACCACCGAGGTGGTGCGCGCCCGCAAGATCGGCGCCGGCATCGTCGATGCCGCCCGCCGCTACGGCTCCGAGGCGATCGTGATCGGCGGCGAGCCGCCGACCAAGATCAAGGGGGGCGCCAAGCTGGGCGGCATCGGCGCCGCCAAGCCCGCCGAGATCGGCGCCGCAACCGAGTACGTGCTGAAGAAAGCCCCCTGCCGCGTGCTGCTCACGGCACCCCCCGAGGCGCCCCCCGAGGCGGAGGCGGAACCGGACCCTGCTGAGCGTACGGCGACCGCTGGCCGAGACTAGTATCCGAGCGGTGATGCCATGTTCATCCTGATCGTCGGCTGCGGCCGCGTCGGCTCCTCGGTTGCCCGCGCGATGCTGCGCGAAGGGCACGAGGTCTCCTGCCTGGACGAGGACCCGGAGTCGCACGCGCGGCTCGAGGTGGGGCTCGACAGGGGCTGGGAGGACCTCGGCGGCCAGTTCACCGTCGGCGCTGGCCTCGAGACCGAGGCGCTGGTGGCGGCGGGGATCGAGCGGGCCGACGCCTTCATCGCCTCCACCGACGGCGACAACACGAACATCATCATCGCCCAGATCGCCCAGCGCCGCTACAGCGTGCCGACGGTGATCGCCCGCATCCTCGACCCGCTGCGGGCCGAATGGTATGAGCGCCAGGGCCTGCACACGGTCTGCCCGACGCGGGTCGCGATCGACATGCTCGAGAGCGCCGTGCGCGAGGGCACGCCGCGCGGCGACGATCCCTCCGACGGCTCGGCGGAAGCCGCGTAGGGGGCCAGGGGCGCCGTGTACATCATCGTCGTCGGTGCGGGGAAGGTCGGCTGGAACCTGGCCCGCGAGCTGCTCGAAAAGGAACACGAGGTAACGGTCATCGAGAGCAACCGGCGCCGTTACCTGACCGTCGAGCAGGAGCTCGAGCACAACGTCTCCTACGGCGACGCCTCCGAGCTCTGGGTGCTGGAGCGGGCGGGGATCCAGCGCGCCGACATGGTGATCGCGGTCACCGGCGACGACGAGGACAACATGCTGATCTGCCAGGTCGCGCGCGAAAAGTACGAAGTCGAGCGGATCATCGCCCGCGTCAACAACCCCCGCAACAAGCCCCACTTCGACCTGCTCGGGATCAAGCCCTCGGTCTCCGCCACCGACCTGATCCTGCGCCTGCTCGAGCACGAGGTGCCCGAGTACGGCCTGGTCCACCTGCTCGACCTGCAGGAGGAGCAGCTGGAGATCATCGAGATGTTGCTCGGCAAGGACTCCGGGGTAACCGGGAGGCGTGTCGGCGACCTCGAAATGCCGGAAGGCAGCCTCTTGATCTCGGTGCTGCGCAACGGCAAGGGCTTCGTGCCGGTCGCCGACACCGTGCTCGAGGTCGGCGATGAGGTGCTGGCGGTGCTCGACCCCGGCCACGAGGAGCAGCTCAAGACGATGTTCGGCCCCTCTGGCGGCAATGGTGCCGGCAACGGTGGCTGAGCCCACTGCCGGTCCGCTCGGATGACGCGCGAGGTCGACTTCCTTCTCATCGGCGGCGGCCTGGCCTCCGCGAGCTGCGCCGCCGAGCTGCGCAAGCGCGGCGCCGAGGGCTCGGTGCTCCTGGTGGGCCGCGAGCCCGAGCCGCCCTACGAACGCCCGCCGCTCTCCAAGGAGTACCTGCGCGGCGAGGCCGAGCGCGCCGACGCCTACGTGAACCCGCCCTCCTGGTACGGGGAGAACGGCGTCGAGCTGCTCACCGGCACCAACGTGATGTCGCTCGACCCCGAGGCCCGCACGGCCAAGCTGCAGGGCGGCGACGAGGTCCGCTTCGGCAAGGCGCTGGTCGCCACCGGCGCGGTGGTCAACATCCTCCGCGTCGACGGCGCCGAGAACGAGGGCATCCACTACCTGCGCGCCTACGGCAACTCCGACGCGATCCGCGCCGACGCCGAGAGCGCCGAGCACGTCGTCCTCATCGGCGGCAGCTACATCGGCGCCGAGGTCGCCGCCTCGCTGACCGCCAACGGCACCAAGTGCACGATCGTGACGATGGAGGACGTGGCGCTCTCGCGAACCTTCGGCGAGGAGGCCGGCCGCTGGTTCCACCAGCTGCTCGAGTCCAAGGGTGTGACCATCCACGGCGGCGAGGAGCTCGAGGCCTACGAGGGGGACGGCCGCGTCAAGGGCGTGGTGACGAAGAGCGGCCTGGCGATCGAGTGCGACGCGGTCATCGTCGGCGCCGGCGTGCGCCCCGACACCATGCTCGCCGAGCGCGCCGGGCTCGCTGTCGACAACGGGATCACTTGCGACTCGAAGCTGCGGACCTCGGCGGAGGGCATCTACGCGGCGGGCGACTGCTGCTCGTATGAGAGCGTCGTTCACGGCAGCCGCCTGCGGGTTGAGCACTGGGACGTGGCGATGCAGCAGGGCATGCACGCCGCCCGCAACATGCTGGGCGAGGACGCCGACTACGAGGTCGTGCCCTACTTCTTCAGCGACCTCGCCGACTGGGCGAGCCTCGAGTACGTCGGCCCCGCCTACGAGTGGGACGAGGAGGTCTGGCGCGGCGACCGCGAGCAGGGCGAGTTCTCGGTCTGGTACCTGAAGGGCGGCCGCGTCGCCGGCGCGCTCAGCGTCGAGCGCTCCGAGGACCTCGCCGAAGCGCGCCGCATGCTTGCCACCGGCGTCGACGTCTCAGGCGCCAGGGAGAAGATCGCCGACCCCAGTGCCGACCTTGCGTCGCTCGGCTCCTGAGCGGCGGCGGTATTCTTCGCTCCTCCTTTGCGGCCTGGTGTAATGGCAGCACGCCTCGCTCTGGACGAGGTAGTCGGGGTTCGAGTCCCTGGGCCGCAGCTAGAGCGCCTTCTCTGGCGCGCCAATCTCGCTCGAGATATGGCAAATCCCTGCAAAGCCGTCTAATCGCCCTGCTAATTTCGCCACACTGATGACCCCGCGCCGGACATGGATCGCTGCGCTGCCAGCGGTGGCCCTGCTCATCGCAGGCTGCGGCGGCGGGGGCGGCGACGACTCGACCGAATCGACCGCCACCACGGCGGCGGCGCCCGCCGCGCTCAGCAAGGCCGAGCTGATCGAACGGGGCGACGCGATCTGCGGCGAGGTCAACGCCGCGGTCGGCTCGGCCGGCACGGGCGAAGAAGGCAGCGGCGCGACCGCCCAGGCCGCGGGCCTCTACAGCGGCATGGTCGCCAGCCTGAACAACCTCGGCGTGCCGGAGGAAAAAGAGGGCTACCCCGAATTCTCCGAAGCGGCCGAAGAGCTGGCGACTGCCGAGGGCGAAGTCAAGCTCGCCGCCGAACGCGAAGACACGGCGGCTCTCGAAACCGCCGAATCGACCGCCTCCTCTGCGCTCACCTCCTTCCAGAACGCGGCCAGCGAATACGGCTTCAAAGACTGCAGCGAAGGCCCAAGCGCTCCGGTGCCCGGTCCCTCCTCGGGTTCCGAACCCGGCGAAGTGGAATCGGGCGGGGCGGAACCCGAAGCGGTCGCGCCGGAAACGGTGGAACCCGAAGTCGAGCCCGAACCGGTGCCAGAAGAAGTCGCGCCGGAAACCGGCGGCGCCGGCGGTGCCACCGAAGGCGGCGGCAGCGGCGCTCCCGAAGCAGGCGGCGGCTCGAGCGGCGGCAGCTCCGGCGGCATCGGTCCCGGCTGAGCGGCTCGATAACCGGCGCGTCTCGCGCCGCTCAGGCGGCTGAACTCTCTTCCCACGCCCCGTACAAACGAGCGTAGGCACCGCCCGCCTCGATCAGCTCCTCGTGGGTACCGGACTCGGCGATGCGGCCGCCCTCGAGGACGACGATCTTGCCGGCGCGACGAATCGTCGAGAGGCGGTGGGCGATCACGATCGCGGTGCGGCCCGCGAGCAGCCGCTGCAGCCCTTTCTCGATGACCTGCTCGGTGCGCACGTCGACGTTCGAGGTCGCCTCGTCGAGAATCAGGATGCGCGGCTCGGCCAGCAGGGCGCGGGCGAAGGCGACGAGCTGGCGCTGGCCAGCCGAGAGCTGCACGCCGCGCTCGCCGACCTCGGTCTCGATCCCTTCCGGCAGGGCAGCGATGAAGCCGGTGGCGCCGACCGCCGCCGCGGCATCCTCGATCTCCTCCCGGGTTGCCGCCGGCCGCCCAAAGGCGATGTTCTCGCGCACGCTGCCGGAGAAGAGGAACCCCTCCTGCGGCACGATGCCGAGCTGGCGGCGCAGGGCCAGTTGCTGCACGTCGGTGAGGTCGTGGCCGTCGACGAGGACGTGGCCGCGCTGGGGGTCGTAAAAGCGGGCGACGAGCTTGGCGAAGGTCGACTTGCCCGCCCCCGTGGTGCCGACCAGGGCCAGGGTCTGCCCGGGCGGAACGTGCAGGTCGACGTCGCGCATCGCCCACTCGACTCGCTCGCCGGCGGCCTCCTGCGCCAGCGCGTCGTCGGCGTAGGAGAAGGAGACCCCACGCATCTCGATCTCGCCCCGCAGCGTGCCGGGATCGATCGCGCCCTCGGCGTCGACCATGTCCGGCTCGGTGTCGAGCAGGTCGAAGATCTTGTCGAGGGCGGCCATGCCCTGCTGGTAAGTCGTGTAGAGCTGGGAGAGCTGCTGGATCGGTTCGAAGAAGACGGTCAGGTAGCCGACGAAGGCGATGATCGTGCCGATCTGGATCGCCCCGTCGATCGCCTGCGTGCCGCCGTAGAGAAGGATCGCCGCGGTGCCGACCGAGGCGAGCAGTTCGACCCCGGGGAAGTAGGAGGCATTGAGGAAGACCGTGCGCATGTTGGCCGCCCGGTTGGCCTCGTTGAGCTCGGTCATCGCGTCGACATGGCGCGGCTCCTGGCCAAAGCTGCGCACCACCCGCACGCCGCTCAGGGTCTCCTGCAGGTAGCCGGTGATCGCGCCGATCCGCTCGCGGGTTTCGCGGTAGGCGCCGTGGGAGACGATGCGGAAGACGATGCTGGCGGCGGCGATCAGAGGGAAGGTGATGAAGGTGACCAGGGCCAGCTCGGCGTCCAGCACGAGCAGGATCACGACCACGCCGACCAGGGTCAGCACGCTGGAGAACATCGTCACCACGCCGTCGGTGACCAGCTGGTTGAGCGCCTCGATGTCGTTGGTCATGCGGCTGATCAGCACGCCGGGGCTGCGGCGGGTGAAGAAGCCGATCGACATCTTCTGCAGGTGGCTGAAGACGCGCTCGCGCAGGTCCTGCAGGGCCCGCGTGCCAACCCAGCCGACCAGGTAGGTCTGCAGGTAGGTCGAGAGTGCGTAGAGCGTGGCGACGGCGACGAAGGCGGCGACGATCCAGTCCAGGGCGGAGACGTCACCGGTGACGATGCCGTTGTCGACCGCCTGGCCTGCGAGGTAGGGAGGCGCCAGTCCGGCTCCGGTCGCAAACAGGAGCGCGACGAACATCAGCGCCACCTTGCCGCGGTAGGGCCGCAACAGCCCGAGCATCCAGCGCACCTTGCGGGCGCGCTGGTCCTGCCCGCGCAGCAAGCGCCAAACATCTCGGAAAAGCAGCCAAATATTCCGCAGCCGGGTCACAGGCGCGCCACCTCCTCACGCTGCTCGAGGTCGCGCTGGAGGAAGACCGAGTCGGCGAGCCCGTGCTCGGCGATCTCGCGGTAGAAGCCGCAGCCTTCGAGCAGCTCGGCGTGGGTGCCGCGGTCGACGATCCGGCCCCCGTCCATCACGATCACCTCATCGGCGAGGGAGACGGTGGAGAGGCGGTGGGCGATGATGAAGGTCGTCCGCCCCTCCATCACCTCGCGCAGCCCGGACTTGATCGCCCCCTCGGTGGTCGCGTCGACCGAGGAGGTGGCGTCGTCGAGGATCAGGATGCGGGGATCGGCCAGCAGCGCTCGCGCGATTGCCACCCGCTGGCGCTGTCCCCCGGAGAGGGTCAGCCCGCGCTCGCCGACGATCGTGTCGTAGCCGTTGGGCAGGTCCTCGATGAAGCCGGCCGCCTGGGCGCGCCGGGCAGCCGCTTCGATCTCCTCGCGCGGCGCGCCGGAGCGCGGGTAGGCGATGTTCTCGGCGACGCTGGCGCTGAACAGGAAGCTCTCGTCGCTGACGAAGGCGATCTCCCGGCGCAGCGACTCGACCTCGACCGAGCGCACGTCGGCGCCGTCGACCACCACCAATCCCTCGCTTGGGTCATAGAGCCGCGCGACCAGGGCGACGAGGCTGGTCTTGCCCGAGCCCGACGGGCCGACGAGCGCGACCGTGCTCCCGGCGGCGACCTCAAAGTCGATCTCGCTGAGCGCCGCGCCCGTTCTCGACTCCTCTCCAGGGTGCTCGAGGTCCGACGGGCGGGCGCGCGCTCCGTCGTAGCGCAGCGTCACTCCCTCCATCCGCACGCAGCCACCCCCAGCCGGCAGCGGCGGCGCTCCTGGCGGGCTCTCGATCCGCGGCTCGCGGTCGAGGATCTCGAACAGCCGGTTGCCGGAGGCGACCGCCCGCTGCGCCATTCCCATCGCCACGCCGAGCATCCGCATAGGCCCCGCGAGGATCACCAGGTAGGTGTAGAAGGCGGTGAAGTCGCCGAGGCTGAGCGTGCCGTCGATCACCTCGCGGCCGCCGACCAGCAGCACCAGGGCGATCCCCAGCTGCGGCAGCAGCCCGATCAGCGGTGAGAAGAAGGCCTGCAGCCTGGTCGAGTAGATGCTCTGGTCGAAGACCCGGGAGACCGAGCGCTGGAAGCGGTGCAGCTGGTATTCCTCCCGCGCGAAGGCCTTGACGATGCGGATCCCGGAGATGTTCTCCTCGGCCTCCGCGGTCAGCTCGGCGATCCGCTGCTGCACCTCCTGCTGGGCGGGCCGCGAGACGCGGTTGTAGCGCGATGCGGTGAAGACGATCAGCGGCGCCGGAATCAGGGCGATCAGCGCCAGCACCGGGTTGATCGCCACCATCACGATCGTGACGAGGGTGATCGTCAGCAGGTTCTGGGTGATGAAGATCAGCCCGTAGCCGAGGAAGAAGCGAATCGCCTGCAGGTCGACGGTCGCCCGCGACATAAGCTGCCCGGTCTGCTGCCCGTCGAAGAAGCTGAGCTCGAGCCGCTGCAGGTGCGCGTAGAAGAGCTGGCGCAGGTCGAATTCGACCGCCAGCGAGACCCGGCCCGCGACCAGGCGTCGCACCACGGTCAGCCCCAGCCGCAGGATGCCGGCGCCGACGATCGCCAGCGCCAGGGGCAGGAGGTCGGGCTTGTCGCCGTCCTGGATCGCGTTGACGGCGCGCCCGATCAGCCACGGGATCAGCACGGTCATCCCCATCGCCATCCAGGCGAAAACGAGCGAACCCCAGAGCTGGCGGCGGTATGGCCGCAGGAAGCCCATCAAGCGCCGGTAGGTACGCACGACCCCTCACTATACAAAGTGAAGTATTGAAAAACCGCGCGCCGCGATCAGAGTCGCGTCGCAATGAAACCGACCAGCGAAGCGATCATCACGCCGCTGATGCCGATCATCGCTTGAAACAGGCGGTCGAACTGCTGGTTGATCTGACCGAATCCTGCTGCCATCTCTGCCCGCAAGGCCCTGAATTCAGCCTGGTTCTCGGCTCGGAGGCCGACGACGGTATCGCGCAGGTCGTCAAGCCGCTCGTCGGTCCAGCTCTGCCTCATCGCCTCCATGATTGCACCGTAACCAGTTGTCTGCGACGCGTGATGCGCAAATGTCACTAATTCGCAGCTTCTGCTGCACGCAGGATGCCTCAGTCGAACGCCGCGGCCTTGGCGCTTGGCACCTTGCCGTTGATGCACTTGGGGCCGTGGCCGGGCTTGGGCAGGATCTGGAAGTTGGTCACGGCGTGGAACGGGGTGGTGGAGCCGTCGTTCTGGGCGAGGTTGATCACCAGGCGGTAGAAGCCGGGGGGGAGGGCGTGGTAATAGATCTCCGGCCGGGTGGCGGGAGAGTAGCTGCCCTCCGCGCCGATCCTTTCGGCGAGCACGCCGTTGGGGCCGGCGTATTCGGGGAAGTCGAATGAGCGGCCGACGAGGCGGCCGTTGCCGAAGGGGCTCTCGATCGCCCGCCGCAGCTTGGCTGGCTCGACGCAGTCCGGCACGCGGTTGAGGCCGAAGCGGATGTGACCCTCGTGCAGCAGCGGTTCGCCGCCGAAGTGCCGGGCGGAGAGCAGGAAGTTGTGGACGTCGACCTTGACCACGACCGCGTGGCTGGCCTGGCGCGCGCCGCTGCGGGGCGAGATCACCGTCACGCTCGGTTCTCCCGGCATCGCTTCGGTCGCCGCCTGCGCACGCGTGCTGTCCTTGCCGCCGCCGAGCGCCAGCACTATTCCCGTCGCGATCGCGGCGACGGCGAGGACGATGAGGATTGCGTTGCGAAGCTTCACGATTGCGGGAACCTTAAGCCAGCGCCGTAACGTTCAGGACTTGATCGCTCGTACAGGGACCGGCATCCGCGCGGCGCACGCTGTGCTCTCGGTTGCCGCCATCGCCTTCACACTCATCGCCATGCCCTCACCAGCCCGCGGCCGCGGGCTCGCCAGCCACGTCCGCGTCTTTGCCGGCACCCGGCCCGGTCACGACACCTTCGGCGGCGGCCACAACTTCCCCGGCGCCTCGGCGCCGTTCGGCATGGTCCAGTGGAGCCCCGATACGACGCCCGCCGATCGCAACGGCCGCGGGGGCTACGACTACCGCGACTCCCACCTGCGCGGCTTCAGCCTCACCCACCTCTCCGGCGCCGGCTGCGCGCTCTACGGCGACTTTCCCTTCCTGCCAACCACCGAGCCCTTGGACGCCTCTCCGGCGGGCGATGGCTCGGGGCTCGACGGCCGTTTCCAGCCCGGTTTCTCCCACCACCGCGAGAGCGGGCGGCCGGGGTACTACTCGGTCCGCCTCAATCCCGTCCGCGGCGGCGCGATCGATACCGAGCTGACCGCGACCACTCGCACCGGCATGGCCCGCTTCACCTTTCCGCGCAATCCCCACGCCAGCGTCCTGGTCAATGCTGGCGGCAGCGCCCAGCCCGACGACTTCGCAGCGGTTGGGATCGATCCCGACCATCGCGAGATCGATGGTGTCGCCTCGAGCGGCCTCTTCTGCGGCCAGCGACCCCGCTACCGCGTCTACGTCGCCGCCGTCTTCTCGCGCCCCTTCGACGCCTACGGTACCTGGCAGGGCAAGCGGCTCCTGCCGGGCTCGACCGAAGCCAGCGAAAGCCAGCAGCCCGCCGCCAATCCTCCCGCCACTGCCGACGCAGGCGCCTACGCCAGCTTCGACACGCGGCACGACCGCACCGTGAGCGTCCGCGTCGGCCTCTCCTTCACTAGCGTCGAGGCTGCCCGCGCCAACCTCGCGGCCGAAAACCCCGGCCTCGGCTTCTCCGCGGTCGCGCGCAAAACCGAACGCCGCTGGAACTCCTGGCTGGGCCGGATCCATGTCGCCGGTGGCCCGCCCCGCGCCCTCGACACCTTTTACACGGCGCTCTACCACGCGGGCCTGGCGCCGCGCACCTTCAGCGACGCCGGCGGCACCTACGTCGGCATGGACGGCCTCCTGCACCGCGCCGAGGGTCGCATCCAATACGCCGATTTCTCCGGCTGGGACACCTACCGCACGCAGGTCCAGCTGCTCTCGATCCTCGCCCCGCGCCGGGCGAGCCAAATGGTCGCTTCGCTGCTCGCCGACGCGGCCGAGAGCGGCTGCCTGCCGCGCTGGTCCTACGCCAACGGCCAGAGCATGACGATGGTGGGGGACTCCGCCGACCCCCTGATCGCCTCGGCCCTCGCCTTCGGCGCCCGCGGCTTCGACCGCCGCGCCGCCCTCGCGGCGATGCTGCGCGGCGCCGACGGCGAGTGCCGCAGCGCCAACGGCGAATACCTCGAGCGCCAGGGCCTGGCGCCGTACCTCGCCCGCGGCTACGTGCCCTTCGACCTCGACACCAACGTCCGCAACGCCAACTCGATCTACGGCGATCCCGACGACGTCTGGGGGTCGGCGGCGAGCACGCTCGAGTACACCCTCGATGACTTCGCCGTCGCCCAGTTCGCCGCCCGCGCCCTGGGGGACCGCTCCACCTACAGCCGCTTTATGCGACGTTCAGGCAATTGGCGCAAGCTCTTCGACCGCCACAGCCGCATGATCGAGCCGCGTTACGAAAACGGAGCCTTCCCGGCCGACTACGACAACCTGCGCGGGGGTGGCTTCGTCGAGGGCAACTCGGTCCAGTACAGCTGGATGGTGCCTCACGATCCCGCCGGCCTCTTCCGGGCGATCGGCGGCAGGGGCAAGGCCGGTGCCCGCCTGCGGCGCTTCCTGGGCAAGCTCAACGCCGGGCCGGGGGGGACCCACGCCGCCCACGCCCTGCTCGGCAACGAGCCCACCCTGCACGTCCCTTGGCTCTATGACTGGCTGGGAGAGCCCTACCGGACACAGGCCACAGTGCGCCGCGGCCTGCGGCTCTACGGCACCGGCCCGGCCGGCTACCCCGGCAACGACGACCTCGGCACGCTCTCCTCCTGGTACGTCTTCGGCGCCCTCGGCCTCTACCCCTCGGTCCCCGGCGTCGGCCTGCTGGCGATCGGCAGCCCGCTCTTTCGCCACGCCTCGCTGGCCCTCGCGCACCGCCGCCGGCTCACGATCTCCACCCGCGGGCGCGGCCAGTACGTCGACTCGCTCGAGCTCGACGGCCGCCCCTACGGCAAGCCCTGGGCCGCCTGGTGCTCCCTCGCCCGCGGCGCCCGGCTCGCCTTCTCGCTTTCGCCCCGTCCCGACCGGCGCTGGGGCAGCTCGGCCGCCGCGCGACCGCCCTCCTTCGGCCCCTCCCGGCCGATGCCAAAGGGCGCCTGCAAGCCTTGACCCTCACCCCGAGCCGAGCCGGCGCCGCCTGGGCGCTGGCGCTTCTCATTGCCCTTGGCGCCGCGATGCGCTTTGCCACCCTCGGCGTGCAGAGCTTTCATCACGACGAGGTGATCACGGTCGCCCGCGTCATCTCCGGCAACTTCGAACACATGCTGCACGCGGTCAAGCGCAGCGAGTCCAACCCGCCGCTCTATTACGCCCTCGCCTGGGGCTGGGCGAAAGCCTTCGGCAGCGACGAGGCCGGCATTCGCTCGCTCTCGGCCCTGCTTGGCACCCTGACCGTGCCGCTCGCCTACGCGGCCGGCGCCGAGCTCTCGAGCAGGCGGGCGGGGCTGGTCGCGGCGGCCCTCGTCGCCGTCAATCCAATGCTGATCTGGTACTCGCAGGAGGCCCGCTCCTACGCGCTCCTCGTCCTCTTCTGCGCCGCCTCGCTGCTCTTCTTCGCCCGGGCGCTGCGCACGCGCAGGGGCAGCGACCTGGCGCTCTGGGCGCTCGCCTCGGCGCTGGCGCTCTGCAGCCACTACTTCGCCGTCTTCGCGGTCGGCATCGAGGCGATCTGGCTGCTGGTCGCGCTGCGCTCGCGCTGGCGCGCCGTGCTGCCGGCGCTGGCCGCGGTCGCTGCGACCGGGGTCGCCCTGCTGCCGCTGCTCACCTCCCAGGTCAACCCGACCCACATCGATTGGATCGAAGAAAGCCCGCTCTCCTCGCGCTTCTTCCAGACCGGCGCCAGCTTCCTGATCGGGGAAACCGGCCACGTGATCGCCGAGCCGCCCCGGGTGCACTACGCGCTGCTGCCGGTCGTCCTCATCGCCTCCGGGCTGCTGCTCGCCATCCTCCGTGGCACGCGCCGCGAGCGGCGCGGGGCTGTGCTGGGCGTGGTGGTCGGGCTCGGCGTCGCCGCGCTCGCCCTCGCGGCGGCGCTGGCGGGCAAGGACTACGTGGTCGAGCGCAACCTGCTGCCGGCGCTGGTCCCGCTCGCGGTGGCCGCGGCGATCGGCTTCGCCGCCGAGCGTGCCCGCCGGCTCGGCCTGTTCCTCGCCATCGCCCTCTGCGCCTACTGGATCGCTTTCGGCGTGCGCGTCAGCGAAACCCCGAACCTGCAGCGCCCCGATTTCCGCGCCATCGTCAACGCGCTCGGGCCGGAGCGGGTGCCGCGCGCCGTCGTCACCTGGAAGCTCGCCGCCGACCCTGTTCGCTACTACCTGCACGACCACGCGCAGCGCATCTACAGCGGCACCTGGCCGATGCAGGAAATCGACGTGATTGCAAAGTCACGCGGCGGGGCGCAACCAACCGGCATCCCGCGGGTTTTCCACCCCACGGCCCGGGTAAGGTTCGAGCGCCTCACCCTGACTCGCTATATGTCAGCCCGCCCGCAAGAAATACCCTTTTACGTGCTGCGGCACGTCGGCACCGGCTTCGGCGTCAACGCCGTGGTCCTCGACGGCGAGCCCGGAGCGCTGCGATGAGCGCCAGTGAATTCGCCTATCGGGTCGGGGCCGCCGCCCGCCGCCCGGCGAGCTGGTGGCAGCTGGTCAAGTTTGGCCTCGTCGGCGGTTCGGGCTACCTGATCAACCTCGCCGTCTTCGCGCTGCTCAGCGACAATTTTGGCCTCCACCACATCATCGCCGCGATCGGATCCTTCTGTGTCGCCGTCTCCTCCAACTTCTTCTGGAACCGCCACTGGACCTTCGCCGCTGGCCACGGCCACGCCGGCTTCCAGGCCGCCCGCTTCTTCGCGGTCAGCATCGCCGCCCTACTGATCAACCTCGTCGTGCTCGAAGCGCTGGTTGCCGGCGCCTCGATGGGGGATCTCACCGCGCAGGCGATCGCCGTCGCGGTGGCGATGCCGTTCAATTTCCTCGGCAACAAGCTCTGGACGTTTGCCGATTAGCATCGCCGCGCGGGGCCGCCGGGTGATCAATCGGTACCGGCGCAGTCTTCCTCGCTAATATTCCTGAGCAATGGAGCAGGCGAGCGTAACCGAGATTCCATCGGACTGGTATCGCTCCGCATTCCCGCCGGAGGAGACCACCAAGCGACCCTGGGCCGACCGAACCGGGGATGAAGTCGACCGGGCCATGGCGATGTTGGGCGCCAGCGGCGGCGAGCGGGTGCTGGATCTCGCCTGCGGCACAGGCAGGCATTCGCTGGAGCTGGCGCGCCGTGGCTTCTCCGTCGTCGGCGTCGACATCTCGCCCGACCTCCTGGCGATCGCGGAGGCCGATGCCGGCAAGGAGGCGCTGGATGCATCGTTCCTCGCCGCCGACCTGCGCGAGCTCGAGTTCGAGAGCGAGTTCGACATCGTCCTCAACCTCAACGACGGCGCGATCGGCTATTTCGAGACCGAGGAGGAGAACCAGCGCACCTTCGAGGTGATCGCGGCGGCGCTGCGCCCGGGTGGCGGCAACCTCCTGCAGCTGCCGAACGTCCTCTACGCGGAAGCGCACCTGCCACAGAAAACCTGGATCGCGGGGGAGGGGATGGTCGAACTGATCGACCACCGCTGGGAACCGCGCACGCGCTACTTAGAAGGCTCGACGACCCCGATCATTGTGGGCGAGACCTTCGAGGGGGCCAAGCCGATTCCATTCCGCCAGCGCCTCTACTCGGTCGAAGAGCTGACCGGGATCTACGACTCGGTGGGGATGAAGCTGGAGAACGCCTTCCGGGGCACGGGCAAGCCGCGGCCGCCGAAGGACAGCCAGTTCGAGGTCTTTATCGCGGGCCGCAAGCCCGCTGTCTGACCCGCCCTACCAGGAGCCCTCCAGCCAGCGCATCAGCTCCGGCACGCGGCCGCGCAGGTCCGGCTTGGCGGAAGCCAACTCGGTGCTGGCGAGCTGAATCGCGCCTCCGAGCGCCAGCGTTGCCCGGCTCGGACTGAGCCCCAAGCGATGCTCCATGCCCTCAAGGGCGCCTGCATCGCCGCGCAGCGCCCAGAGCGCTTTGCGTGCCTCACCCGGATCGTGATCAGCCATCTCCACGATCCTCATCAACGCCTCCCGCACCCCTTCTTCAACCGGTGCTTTCGAGGCGACCTGAACTGCCTGGCTCGCTATCTGGTCGTTGAACTGACCGTCGAGGACTGCGGCGAGTTCTCTACCCTCTGTCACTGGGACCTCCCTCTTCAGGTCTGGGCCTGCCCCCAGCGCGTACCCGAGTAGCCCCGGGAACAAGCGTTACAGATATCAGTGTAAACGTTCACGAAGACGATAGTCACCAGCTCCGCAGTGGTCAAATATTCTCGCGCGCCAAAACGATGAACTCAACGAAGCAGATATACGACTCGTCCAAGGTCGAGACAGAGCGCCAGGCGGCGTGGCAGAAGCGCGACGCCTTCGCGACGCCCCCAGCGGGCGACCCGGCGCGCTCGATCTACATCAAGCCGTCGAGCCCGTTCACCTCGGGCAAACTCCACATGGGCCACGTCCGCGATTACTCGCTCGGCGACGCCTACGCCCGCTTTCGGCGGGCCCGCGGCGACGACGTCCTCTTCGGCTTCGGTTTCGACGCCTTCGGCCTGCCCGCCGAGATGGCGGCGATCGAGCGCAAGATCCCCCCGGCCGACTGGGTCGAGAGCTGCGGCGAGCGGATGCTCGACCAGATGCGCCGCCTCGGCTTCTCGTTCGACTACGCGCGGGTCTTCTACAGCTCCGACGAGGGGCAGTACCGCTGGTCGCAGTGGCTCTTCCTGACCCTCTTCGAGGCGGGGCTGATCTACCTCGACGACACCACGGTCGACTGGTGCGACCACTGCCGCACGACGCTCGCCGCCCTTCAGGTCGAGGACGGGACCTGCTGGCGCTGCCACAACGAGGTTCGCCTGATCAAGCGGCCGACCTGGTTCCTGCGGATTACGCCCTACCTGGAGGAGAACGATCGCCGCCTGCCCGAGCTGGAGGCGAACTGGGACGAGATCTCGCTCTCCACCCAGCGCTACATCCTCGGCCGCAGCGACGGGGTCGAGGTCGAGCTGCAGGGGGCGGCTGGCGCCACGCTCACCGCCTTCACCCCGCATGCCGGGGCCGTCGCCGAGGCGAGCTTCGTCCTGCTCTCGCCGCGCCATCCCGAGGTCGAGGCCTGGGCAAGCGCCCCCGGCGTCGCCGCGCAGCTCGGCGAGCTGCGCTCAGGTGGCTGGGAGCGGAGCGCCCGCGACGCCAAGTCGGTGCCGCTCGTCGACACCGGCCTGGCCGCCACGGTGCCCTGGAGCGGAGCCGGGCTGCCGGTGGTCGTCTCACCCCTGGTCGATGCCCGCTACGGGCAGACCGCGGCGCTGGGGATCCCCGCCGCCGACGAGGCGGATGCCGCGATCGCGGCGCGGCTCGAGCGCCTGGGGGAGGGGGCGCCGGCCGCGGCGAGCTCCCCGCCCGAGACGCGCCCGGCCGTTCGCTACCGCGCTTCGGACTTCTCAATCTCGCGCCAGCGCTTCTGGGGCACGCCGATCCCGATCGTCCACTGCGAGGCCTGCGGCCCGGTGCCGGTCCCCGAGGCGGACCTGCCGGTGGTGCTGCCGCGCGACATCGAGCCGACGGGTGAGGGCAACCCGCTGGCCGAGCGCGCCGAGTTCGTCGAGGTCGCCTGCCCGCGCTGCGGCGAGCCCGCCCGGCGCGAGACCGACACGCTCGACTGCCACTTCGACGCGCTCTGGCTCTGGGTGCCCTCGGCGGTGCCCCCGGAGGCTCGGGCCGAGCAGATGTTCTCCCACCCCGACCTGCAGCGCTGGCTGCCCTCCGGGCGCCTCGTCGCCGGCGCCGACTCGGGCGGCTTCGTCTTCGACCAGCGGGTCGTCACCAAGGCGCTGCGGGATATCGGCCCCTTCTCCTTCATGGAGCAGGGCGAGCCCTTCACCGGCTGCCTCTTCCACGAGATGGTGATCGCCGACGGGCGCAAGATGAGCAAGCACCTCGGCAACGTCGTCGACCCCGACGAGCTGGTCGAGCAATACGGCGCCGACACCGTGCGCCTCGCCGTTCTCTACGCTGCCGGCCCGGCGAAGACGCTCAACTGGAATGACGGCGCGATGCGCTTCGCCGCGCGCTTCCTCCACAACGCTTGGAACTACGCGCAGCAGCGTTTCGCCACGGTCGGGGATACCCCCGAGGACGCCGAGGCAGCGGCCGACACCGAGTTCATGCGCGAGCGCCTGGTCAAGTGGTGCGACAACGGCCTCGCCCGCATCACCGCCGACCTCGAGGAGCTGCAGATGCACAAGGCGGTGCGCAACGTCACCCGCCTCTTCGAGCGGATTCAGGACTTCGAGAAGCGGGTGGTCAAGCGCCGGGGAGGGCTCAGCCGGGCCGATGCGGAGGCTCAGGTCGCAGCCCTCGTGCTGCTCGCCCGCACCCTGGCGCCCTTCGCCCCCCATTTCGCCGAGGCCCTGCTGCTGGCCGCCGGCGAGGAGGACGGCGAGGGCCTGCCGGGACCCTGGCCGGAGCGCCTCGACCTCGCTCCCAGCGCCGCTGGGGCGGCGGCCGGGGCCTAACTTCTCAGAACGCTCGGTTTTATCCAGGAAACCTTGACTGTTCCGGTCTAGGACCCCTATAGTCGAGGCGTGGCAGCCGGAGGCAGCGCGCCGTTCGACGCGGTTGCCCTCGATGAGGCCGAGAAGCAGTTCTGGAGGGGTCTTTGGGACGCGGCCTGCGAGGATGCCGTCGTCGACTTGGGGATCGACATGGTCGAGTTCGGTCCGGTTACGGCTGCCGTCGTAGCCGAGGAAGCCGGCGAGCCCGCGCTCAACTTCGTCCTCGGCGCCGGCGCGCCCGGCGCGCTCGAGGACGGCTACCTGCCTGCCGCGGTCAGGTGGATGGAGCGCCACGACGTCGACTTCCGCGTGCCGGTGATTCCGGGGCTGCCGGAGCAGGAGGCGGCTGAACGGTGGTTGCAGCGCCATCGCTATCGCCTCCTCGACGGCCCGGTGAAGCTGATCCGCAAGGGGGCGCCGCCGCGGGCGGCGGCGCTGCCCGGGATCGAGATCTACGAGCGCACCGACCCCTGGGAGGACGAAAGCTTCGGCGACCCCCTGGCGGAGAGCCTCGGCTTTCCAAGCTGGGCGGCGACCTTCTTCCTCGACCTGCCCGGATCGCCGGAGTGGCGCTGCTACTGCGCCGTCGACGGCGACGAGCCGCTCGCCTACGTCGCCATGCGGTTTCACGAGGGAGTCGCCGTGCTGGCGCTCGCCTCGCGGCTGGTCGGGGAGCGAGACGGCCTGGGCCAAGGCGCTGTCCTGCACCGCTGCATCGCCGACGCCTTCGATGCTGGCTGCCACACGATGGCCATCGCCGAGGCGGGATCTGCGCCGGCGCTGGCCGACCGCAAAAGCATCCTCGCCGCGGGCTTCCGCCCGGTCGTGCCCACCCACACCTGGCAGCCACGCGCCCGCGTTCACCTCTAGCCGGCTTGATTCGCAGCGTTCTTGGACGTTTGCACAAAAAAGCCTTGACCAGTGAAATCCAATCTGTTATACGTAGTCCTGCTGACGACCTAGCGCCAAGTGGAGGGGTGGGAAACCCAGTCAGGGGCGACTCGCCTTGCGATGGCAAAGGAGTGACCAGTCATGAGTCGAGTTGTTGGCCGAATCAGGAGCACAAGGGAGGCGACGGTGTCGTGGGCATTGCCCCACCTCCAGTCCACGATGCTGCCCTGTGCCGCGGCCACATCGCCCTCCCACCCCTGGCAGCCTGGCCCCCGGAGAGGGGGGGCGGCCATGTAATGGGCCATGGCGCTCGTGAGGCGTGACATGGGAAACCGGTCACGCTGGACAGTCGCGCCGGGGAGCGCAGTCGCAGGCCCCGACGCAGCCGTAGCTCAGGCCAGAGCCCAGACAGCGCTGGTCGGAGGCTGGGCCCGCCCCGCGGAAGCTGACACCGCCGGGGCGGGCCCACTTCTTTTTGTGGACTTTCGCCCGCTGCCGATGGGCTGTATCCATTGCTCAAAAAAAGCTTGATCGTCGCTGGCGCGCCTGCTATACCCATTCGACTCATGGGATGCGGGATGGAGAGGGAGACCATGCGACGGGTGAGGCGGACGCCCAGTACCCTGCCCGGAGGAGATCTCGCATGCTGAGCCCCGAGGACCGAACCCGCTCTTGCGCGACCGAAATGGTCTGTCGCGACTGCGGCCGCCGCTACCCGCTTCTCGACACCGCCTTCAAGTGCCACGGCTGCGGCAACGGCCTCGACATCGACTACGACTACGAGCTGGCGAAAGAGCGCCTGGCGGAGATTCCGCCGGCCGATCGCGAGATCAACATCTGGCGCTTCGAGGAGCTGCTGCCGATCGTTGACGCTCGCGCCCAGGCCCGGGTTGGCCGCTACAGCGGCCGCACGCCGTTGATCCACGCCGATCGCCTCGGCGCCGAGCTCGGCCTGAAGAAGCTCTACCTGAAGGACGACAGCACCCAGCGTCCCAGCCTCTCCTACAAGGACCGGGTGGTCTCGATGGCCGTCGCTCGCCTGCTCGAGCTGGGCAAGGATGAGATCGGCTGCGTCTCGACTGGCAACGTCGGTACCTCCGTCTCATCGCTTGCCGCCAAGGCGGGGGTCGCCGCTTACGTCTTCTACCCGTCCAACATGGAGCGCGGCAAGGCCCGCGCCTGTCGCGCCCTCGGCGCGGCGGTGGTCCAGCTCGACGGCAACTACGACCAGGCCAACCGCGCCTGCCGCGAGCTTGCCCTCGCCACCGGCATGCAGTTCACCAACATCACCCTGCGCCCCTTCTACGCCGAGGGGGCGAAGACCGAGGCCTATGAGGTGGTCGAGCAGCTCGACTGGCAATCGCCCGACCACTTCGTCATCCCGGCCGCCGGCGGGACGCTTTCCTCGCGCGTGCACAAGGGGCTGAACGAGCTGGAGATGGTCGGCCTGGCCGAGACTTCGCAGACCAAGATCAACGTCGCCCAGGCGGGCGGCTGCGACCCGATCGCGACGGCGATACTCGACGGCTCTGGTGAGATCGAGCCGCAGTCGCCGAAGACCGCGGCGCACTCGATCGCGATCGGCGCCCCCGGTGACGGCCCGCTGGTCGTCGACGCGGTGAGGTCGCGCGGCGGCTCGGCGGCTTCGGTCACCGACGCCGAGATCTTCGAGGGAATCGACCTGCTCGGCGCCACCGAGGGCATCCTCACCGAGCCCGCCGGCGGGACCACGGTGGCCTGCACGGCCAAGCTCGCCGGCGAAGGCAAGCTCGGCCCCGACGACACCGTGGTCGCGATCATCAGCGGCAACGGCTACAAGACCCTCGACGAGCACCCCGAGAAGTCCTGGCCCGAAATGGTCGCGCCCGAAGTCGAGCCGATGAACGAGGTGCTCGACGAGCTTCGCCGCAACCGCGTCGGGGCCGCGCTCAGCTGATTCTCCCCTCGATCCTGGCAATGGCGTCTTAGTGGCGCGCAGCGCCACTTTCTCGCCAATGCCGCTGGGCCAGCCGCTCGAATCCATCGCTGATTGACTGGTCAGTCAACGGCTATAGTGCGCGCCCATGAGCGCTAACGGGAAGGTCGTCCCGGCGGATTTCCCGCCGCCGGTGGACGCACGTAAGGAATTTGTCAAGCGCGGCCTCGACGGCGAGGACGACCGGATCGAGATCGGCGTCGCGATCGTCGGCGGCGGCACGGCCGGGCTCGCCTGCGCCAACCGCCTGCTGCAGCTGCTCGGCTCGGACCCCGAGACGATGGAGAAGCTGGGCGAAGTCCCGGTCGCGGTGATCGAGAAGGCGAAGACCTGCGGCGGCCACAACCTCTCGGGCGCGGTGATGCGACCCGGCCCGCTGGAGGAGCTCTTCCCCGACCTCAGCCGCGAGCAATGGCGCTCGCAGGGCTTTGCCTTCGGCGAGGTGAAGAAGGAGGCGATCTACGCCCTGCCCAACGGCAAGTCGAAGATCCGCATCCCACCACCGCCGCCCCAGCGCAACCACGGCAACGAGGTGATCTCGGTTGCGGCGCTCTGCCGCTACATGCAGGCGCAGGCCGAGGAGAACGGCGCCTACCTGCTGACCGAGACGGCGGCGACGCAGCTGGTCGTCGAGGACGGCGCGGTCGTCGGTGTTCGCTCCGGCGACAAGGGCCGCGGCAAAGAGGGCGAGGAGCTCGGCAACTTCGAGCCCGGCACCGACATCGCCGCCCAGGCGACGGTGCTCGCCGAGGGCTGCTGGGGCCACCTGACAGATGCCGCGGTACGCGAGTTCGACCTCGACGAGGGGCGTGAGCCGCAGGTCTGGGAGCTCGGCGTCAAGGAGGTCTGGAAAGTCGCCAAGCCGCTTGACCGCGTGATCCACACCGTTGCCGGCTGGCCGCTGAAGATCTCCGCCAAGTACCACCAGATCGGCGGCAGCTGGATCTACCCGATGGTCGACGAGAAGACCGGGGAGGACCTGGTCTCGATCGGCTTCGTGCTCGACCTCGACTACGCCGACGCGACGACCTCCGCCCACGACCTGCTGCAGGAGTTCAAGACCCACCCGATGGTGCGCGAGATCCTCGACGGCGGCGAGCGGATCAGCTGGGGCGCCAAGGCAATTCCGGCCGGCGGCTACTGGGCGATGCCGAAACTCTCGGCCCCGGGCGCGGTGCTGATCGGCGACGCGGCTGGGATGGTCAACCTGGCGGCGCTGAAGGGCGTCCACTACGCGATCAAGTCGGGGATGCTGGCGGCGGAGCAGGTCTACGCCGCGCTCAAGGACGGCAGCAACGACTTCTCCGGCTTCGAGGAGGCGGTCGAGGGCTCGATCATCAAGAAGGACCTCTACGAACAGCGCAACACGCGCCAGCCCTTCCAAAAGGGGCTGCTCAAAGGCGGCCCCGCCGTCACCTCGATGGTCTTCACCAAGGGCCGCTTCCCGGGCGGGCGCTGGAAGCTGCACCGCAACGACGCCCAGCCGATGTTCATCGGCGACACCAAGGACGACTACCCGCAGCCCGACGGCAAGCTCACCTTCGACAAGCTCTCCAGCGTCTTCATCACCGGCAACGCCACCCGCGACGACGCGCCCAACCACATCCGCGTGCAGAAGCGGGTCCCCCGCGAGGTCGCCGAGACCTGGAAGTGGATGTGCCCCGCCGGCGTCTACGAGATTCCCGAGGACGCGCCCGAGAGCGGCGACGTCGACGTGATCGTCAACTACACCAACTGCGTCCAGTGCGGCGCGATCACCGCCAAGGGCGGCCGCCTCACCACCCCCGAGGGCGGCGACGGCCCGCTCTACCAGAACACCTGAGCCGTCTTCGGCAGCGCCGCGTGGCTTGGCTGCGGTCGGCCGCGATTCGAGTGGTTGAGGGCGGCTACGTCACTCGCTCGGAGGACGGGGTTTTCGTGGCGACATGCAAACAGCTCGCGGACGACCCCCAGAGTTCGAAGCGGCCTCGCCTGCGGGTCATTCCAAACCATTCGGTGGAGCGCCTGACTCTAGGCGGCGATAGGTACGTGATCGACTATGGCAAGCGGCCGTCCCTGTACGACCTCGGTCTTCACCTCTTTTCGCAGGGCAAGATCGAAGAACAGCTTGGTGGCTGGCGGCCAAGCGTCCGTGAAGGGCTGGACGTGTGCGTTGACACGAGGGAGCCCTAGCCATCGCTACGATCCAGCCCCCGCCGGAGTAGCTCAGCTGGTTAGAGCAGCGGAATCATAATCCGCGTGTCGGGGGTTCGAGTCCCTCCTCCGGCATCGCTGCGGCGTCCTTCCCGGCCCTGTGGTCGTGTTGGGGCGATAGGGCTTAGCCTTGTTGCGGTGACGCAGGAGCTCGACAGGGCGGTGAGGACGGTTTTGCGCGATTGCCTGCGCGTGGAACCTGGCGAAGAGGTGCTGGTGATCTGCAACCCGGTCACCGAGGAAATCGGTGCCTTGATGCGAATCGAGGCCGAGGGCGACGGCGCCTTCGCGACCCTCGCGGTGATCTCGGAGCTCGAATCGAATGGGGCCGAGCCGCCGACGCCGGTCGCGGCGGCGATGCTCGCCTCGCACGTGGTGATCGCGCCGACCATCCAGTCGCTCTCCCACACCTACGCCAGGCGCGCCGCCAACCAGGCTGGCGCGCGGATCGCGACCCTTCCCGGCGTCACCGAGGACATGCTGGCGCGGCTGATGAACGCCGACATGGGGGAGTTGAGGCGGCGAGGCGCGGCCCTGGCGGCCCTGCTGCGCAACGGCCAGGAGGCGCGGATCACCTGCCAGCACGGCAGCGACCTGCGCATCGCCCTCGAGGACCGGGTGCCGATCGCCGACGCCGGCGTGCTCGACGCCCCCGGCGCCTTCGGCAACCTGCCCTGTGGCGAGGCCTTCATCGCGCCCAGCGGCGGCGAGGGAACGCTTGTCGTCGACGGCTCGATCGCCGGCATCGGCGAAGTCGAGACGCCGGTCGAGTTGACCGTGCGCGACGGCCACCTCACCGACGCGACCGGGCCGGAGGGCGCGACGCTGATGGAACTGCTGACCAAGCACGGCGAGGACGGCACCAACATCGCCGAGCTCGGGATCGGCACCAACGAAGAGGCAACCCTGACCGGCAACATCCTCGAGGACGAGAAGATCCTCGGCACCGCCCACGTCGCCTTCGGCGCTTCGGCGGCAATCGGGGGCAAGGTGCAGGTTCCGGTTCATCTCGATTGCGTCGTGCTCGAGCCCAGCATCGAGATCGACGGCAAGGAGATCGTCAGCGCCGGCGAGCTGCTCGTCTGACGTGGCCACGCAGCTGCTCGCAGTCCCCAACGTCTCGGAGGGGCGCGACCCTTTGCGCATCGAGGCGCTGCGGAGCGCCTTCGCGCGGGGCGTGGCGCTGCTCGACCGACACTCCGACGCCGACCACGATCGCAGCGTCTTCACGCTCGCCGGCGCGCCCGCCGCCCTTCGCGATGCTCTGCTCAGCGGGGCGGAGCAGGCGGTCGAGATGATCGACATGGGCGGTTACGAGGGCCTGCACCCGGCGATCGGGGCACTCGACGTCTGCCCGCTGGTCTGGCTCGATCCCGCGGGCAAGGACGCGGGCCGGCGCGAGGCGGTCGAGCTCGCCGAGCAGCTCGGCGGGCTCGGCGTTCCCGTCTTCCTCTACGGCGAGCTGGCCAGCCGTCCCGAGCGCGCCGAGCGGGCCTACTTCCGCAACGGCGGCCTGGCTGAGCTCTGGCTGCGCATGGAGGGCGGGGGGCTGCGGCCCGACTTCGGCCCGCCGCTGCCCCACCGCACGGCCGGCGCGACTCTCGTCACCGCCCGCCCGCCCCTCGCTGCCTTCAACGTCGAGCTCGACAGCGGAGACGTCGAGCTGGCGCAGTCCGTCGCCGCCGGCCTGCGCGAGTCGGGCGGTGGCCTGGCTGGCGTGCGCGCGATCGGGCTCGCCCTCGCCAGCGGCCGCACGCAGGTCTCGACCAACATCCACGATCCCTTCGCCGTCTCCCTGGCCGAGGTCGTCTCGGCGGTCCGCACGCTCGCCGCTCCGCTCGGCGCCATGCCGGTCGAGGCCGAGATCGTCGGCTTGGTTCCCGGCGCGGCTTTGGCGGGGTACCCCAGCGAGGTGCCGATCCGCGACTTCGACCCAGCCCGGCAGACGATCGAGGCGCGACTCTCGGTCCTCTCCTAGCGGTGGGGCGCTAGATTCCGGCCATGGCCCAGACCAAGAAAAAGCGCCAGCGCAAGCGCCGCGGCACCCAGGGCGGCCGCGTCGACGCCAACCGCCGCCCGCCGCGCCCCCGCAACCGCGCCGAGGCGAAAGCCCGCGCCCGCTCTGGCACCAAACGCGCCCCCCGCACCGACTCGCCGCCGACCTGGCGCAGCTCGGTCATTCGCGGCGCCGTCGCGGCGGCGATCTTCGCCGTGCTGCTGCTGGTGATCTTCAAACGGCCGATCGGCGCCGCCCTCGGCCTCAGCGCCTTCATGCTCGTCTTCTACATCCCGGCCGGCTACTACATCGACCTCTACACCTGGCGGCGCCGGGAGCGGTCGAAGATGCGCTCGTCGAACAAGCAGTGAGCCTCGAGGTCCGCCAGCTCACCGTCGGCCCTATCGCCGAGAACTGCTTCGTCTTTCGCGGCGAGGGTGCCGCAAAAGCACTCGTCGTCGATCCCGGGGATGAGCCCGAGCGGATCCTCGCCGAGATCGAGCAGGCCAGGGTCGAGGTCGAGGCGATCCTGATCACGCATTGCCACTTCGATCACGTCGGTGCCGTGGCGCCGCTGGCGGCGGCGACCGGGGCACCGGTCTACTGCCCAGAGATCGAGGTTCCGGTGCTCGCCGACATCATGTCCTTCACGTTCCCCGGCTTCGGCCCCTATGAGGGCTATGAGGCGGACAAGACGGTCAAGGGAGGGGAGACGCTGGAGCTGGCGGGGCTGGCGCTCGACGTGCTCTTCACGCCCGGCCACAGCCCTGGCCACGTCACCTACTCGGTGCGGGGCGAGGACGCGATCTTCTCCGGTGACGTCCTCTTCCAGGGCTCGGTCGGGCGCGTGGACCTGCCCGGGGGCGACGGTCCCACCCTGCTGCGCTCGATCCAGTCGCTGCTCGAGTCCCACCCGGACGAGACAACGGTCTACCCCGGCCACATGGGCGTCACCAGCCTCGGTGCCGAGCGAGCCACCAACCCGTTTCTCGGTTCGGCCTCGCTCTAGGCGCGCGGGGGCGGCGGGCGCAGGTAAGGTCGCGCATCGTGGCGGCACCCAAGTTCCAAGCACCGCGCGGCACCTTCGACGTCCTGCCGGACGCCGCCCGGCTGCGCGGCCGCATCGAGCAGGCCGCGGCGGAGATCCTCGCCCGGGCCGGCTACGAGCGGATCGCCACGCCGAGCTTCGAGGACACGGAGCTCTTCGAGCGCGGCGTCGGCCACTCCACCGACATCGTCCGCAAGGAGATGTTCACCTTCGAGGACAAGGGCGGCCGCAGCCTCACCCTGCGTCCCGAGGGCACGGCGCCGATCTGCCGAGCCTATGTCGAGCACGGCATGCAGGCGCTGGCCCAGCCGGTCAAGCTCGCCTACGCCGGGCCGTTCTTCCGCCATGAGCGCCCGCAGGCCGGCCGCTACCGGCAGTTCCACCAGCTCGGCGCCGAGGCGATCGGCAGCGACTCGCCGCTCGCCGACGCCGAGCTGATCGGCCTGCTGGCGGAGATCCTCGCCGAGCTCGGCGTGCCGGGGGTCGAGCTGCGCCTCGGCAGCCTCGGATCGTTCGAGGCGCGCCAGGCTTACTTGGCGGAACTGCGCGAGCACCTGCGCGCCCACGAGGGCGAGCTGTCGAAAGAGGTGCGCGAGCGCATCGACGCCAACCCCCTGCGCGCCTTCGATTCCGACGACGAGGGGACGCAGGCGGTGATGGCTGCGGCGCCGAAGCTGGTCGAGCGGCTGGAGGGGGAGGACGCCGGGCACTTCGCCGAGGTGCGGTCCCTGCTCGATGCCGCCGGCGTCGCCTACGTGATCGACCCGACGCTGGTGCGCGGGCTCGATTACTACACGCGCACGATCTTCTCATTCGTCTGCGACCGCCTCGGCGCCCAGTCGGAGATCGGCGGCGGCGGCCGCTACGACGGCCTGGTCGAGCAGCTCGGCGGCAAGCCGACGCCGGCGGTTGGCTGGGCCGCGGGCATCGAGCGAATCATGCTTGCGCTCGACGAAGAGCTGGCGGCTCCCGGGCGCGACGTCTTCGTCGCCGTCGCCGAGGAGGGCGCCGAGCGGCGCTCGCTCGCGTCCGTGCTGGCTGGCGAACTGCGCAAGGCCGGGATCTCGGCCGAGGTGGACCTGGGAGGACGCGGCCTCAAGGGCCAGCTCAAGCACGCCGACCGCGTCGGCGCCCGCCGCGTGCTGATCCTCGACGCGGAGGGAGCGCAGCTGCGCGATATGTCCAGCGGCGAGCAGCGGGCGGTCGATACCGGCAACCTGATCGAGGAGATAACAGGGGGAAGGGCATGAGCGACAGCGTCGGTCCCGGGAGGGGATTTCCCGCCCTGGGTGCAAACGGCTATCGCGACACCTGGTGCGGCCAGGTGCTCGGCGACCGGGTCGGCGCCGAGGCGCGCGTCTGCGGCTGGGTGCACCGGCGCCGCGACCACGGCGGCCTGGTCTTCATCGACCTGCGCGACCGCACTGGCATCGTCCAGCTCGTCTTCAACCCCGATGAGGCGGGCGGCGCCTTCGAGCTCGGTCACGAGCTGCGTGCCGAGGACGTGCTCAGCGCCAGCGGGACGGTGGTGCAGCGCTCGCCGGAGACGGTCAACCCAGACTTGCCGACGGGTGAGGTGGAGCTGAAGGTGGCGAGCGCCGAGCGGTTGGCCGATGCCGAGACGCCGCCCTTCCAGATCGAGGGCTTTGCCGGCGAGGCCGGCGAGGACGCGCGCCTGCGCCACCGCTACCTCGACCTGCGCCGCGAGCAGATGCGCGACGCGCTGATCCTTCGCCACGGGGTCACCGCTGCGATGCGGGAGTTCCTCGACGGCGAGGGCTTCCTCGACATCGAGACGCCGGTGCTGACCCGCTCCACCCCGGAGGGCGCCCGTGACTTCCTCGTCCCCAGCCGCCAGCAGCAGGGCTCCTTCTACGCGCTGCCGCAGTCGCCCCAGCTCTTCAAGCAGCTGCTGATGGTGGCCGGCTTCGAGCGCTACTACCAGGTGGCGCGCTGCTTCCGGGACGAGGACCTGCGCGCCGACCGCCAGCCGGACTTCACCCAGCTCGACATCGAGATGTCCTTCGTCGAGGTCGAGGACGTGCTCGCGGTCAACGAGAGGCTGCTGGCTCACATCTTCGCCCGCGTCGGCGGCCCGTCGCTGGAGCTGCCGCTGCCCCGCATGCCCTACGACGAGGCGATCTCGCGTTACGGGACGGACCGGCCAGACACGCGCTTCGGCATGGAGCTGGCGGGTCTCGACGACTTGCTCGCCGAGACCGAGTTCAAGGTCTTCGCCTCGGTGATCGGCGGGGGAGGGACCGTCCGCGGCCTCAACGCCGGCAGGAGGGAGATGCCGCGCTCGGCCCTCGACGGCTTGATCGAGCGCGCCCAGGAGCTCGGCGCCAAGGGGTTGGTCTGGGCCTTCCGCGAGGGCGACGGCTGGCGCTCGCCGACGGCGAAGTTCCTTTCCGAGGCGGAGCTGCGGGCGCTGAACGAGCGGCTGGGCGCCGAGGAGGGAGACCTGCTGCTCGTCGTCGCCGACAAGCCAAAGGTCGCCAACGCCGTCCTCGCCCAGCTGCGCCTCGACCTCGCCGGGCAGTTCGAGCTGATCCCGGAGGGCAGCAACGACCTGCTCTGGATCGTCGACTGGCCGCTGCTGGAGCAGAACGACGCCGGCGACTGGGATCCGCTGCACCATCCCTTCACCGCGCCTGCGGCGGGGTTCGACCCGGCCGACCCCGGCTCGGCGCGTGCCCAGGCCTACGACCTGGTCTGGAACGGTCAGGAGATGGGCGGCGGCTCGATCCGCATCAGCGACGCCACCCTGCAGGGCCAGGTCTTTGCCGCCCTCGGCATCGACGCGGCGGAAGCCGAGGCGCGTTTCGGCTTCCTTCTGGAGGCGCTGCGCTACGGCGCGCCGCCGCACGGCGGCATTGCCTATGGCCTCGACCGGATCGTCCAGCGCCTCGCCGGCGCCGACTCGATCCGCGACGTGATCGCCTTCCCCAAGACCGCCTCGGGGGCCGACGCCCTGACCGGTGCACCTGCCCCCGTCGACGAGCCGCAACTGCGCGACGTCGGCCTGCAACTTCGGGTCAAGCCGCCTGCGGGCAAATGAGCCTCTTCGACCGGATTCGGGCGGCCTTCACCCGCTCGCCCGGCCCGGGCGTCACGCCCGTCCACGTCGATGACCCTCGCTTCGACAGCTGGGAGGTCGTGCGCGACTTCGGCGACGTGAGGACGGCCCGCGCCTGGCACCAGGCGCTGGAGGATGCCGATATCGAGGCGGTGCTTACGGCCGACTGGCCGCTCGACCGCTTCGGCCACGGCGACATCGCCCTGCGCGTCCGGCCAGGGGACTGGAGCGAGGCCGAGATGCTCCTCTCCAACCTCGACGACTGACCCCGAATCGGGAGAAAGAAAACTCCCCGCCACCCGCCAGGCGGTGCTACGGTTCCGCCAGAGGCTCGAGCCCGTACGTGAGCCGTCTCACCGTTTGACCCAACACAAACGGCGCGGGAGCTGATCTCTCAAGACCCCGTGGGGTTGCGAGGAGGCGCCCACCCTTTACTTCAAGGGATCAAAGCCAGAGGCGGTACCGGCGGGCTGGAGCCTCTTTTGCGTGGTCGGTTACACGGATTCGATCCGCAGCGCACCACCTGTGCGTCGCGTCCCTTCACCATCGGCGCAATGGCGAACGCGACGCACCTTTTGCATGTAGAGCAGGAAAAAAGTTCGTCAGATTCTCTCGATCGGTTGGTGGGCGACCTAGCGGAGGAACAGCATGGGCTTGTGGCGCGGCGCCAGCTCTCGGCGCTTGGAATGGGGCGCGGCGCGATCTCGGATCGGATTGCACGAGGGCTGCTCCGCCGAGTCTCCCGCGGCGTTTACGCGGTCGGCCACGCTCGGACTGACCTGCGGGCTCGTTGGATGGCGGCGGTGCTTGATGCCGGGCCCAGCGCGGTCCTCAGCCATCGCTCCGCCGCCGCCCTCTGGGGCCTCTTGCCACCGGGCCAAGCCGAGGTCGAAGTGACGAGGAGCGCGAGGGCCAGGCCACGGCGCGGGGCTTGCCTCCATCAGTCGGCCTTGGAGGAGGACGAAGTCTCCGAGCTGGACGCCATTCCGGTCACATCGCTTTCGCGCACTCTCGTCGACCTCGCGGCCGTGTCCAGCAGGTCACAGGTCGAGCAGGCCTTCAACGAGGCAGAAGTGCGAAAGCTCACTGATCGCCTCTCGGTTCCAGAGGTGCTGGAGAGGCACCCTCGCCGGAAGGGAGCGCGGACGCTCAATTCAATACTCCGGGCAAGGGACCATTCCCGTGGGATCACGAAGAAAGAGCTGGAGAGGCGGTTCAGGGTGCTGCTTGACTCAACGAACCTGCCGCGACCGCGGCACAACGCCCCTCTGGCCGCCGCCGGGCGGTTCTTCGAGGTCGATTGCCTCTGGGTGGAACAGCGCCTGGTCGTCGAGCTCGACGGGCGAGCTGTTCACGGGACGCCACGGGCATTCGAGCGGGACCGCGAGCGCGACCGGCTGCTGGTTGCCGACGGCTGGCGGGTCGTGAGGATCACCTGGCTTCAGTTGCGGGACGAAGCACCCGCCGTCTTGGCCGACCTGCGCCGAATGCTGCGCTGAGCGAACCGGGTCTCGGCCGGGATGGGTGTCCCAACGCCGCTGGCGCATCCGCCTCCTACTCTGTAGGCATGGACCGGGAGATCTTCGACGCCTACCTGCACGACCGAAGCCGGGCCCGCGCGCCCGGCGAGGGCGCTTTCACCGGTGCGGCTGGCGGCGCGGCCTGCGGTGACCTTTCGCGAATTTCGCTGGTGCTTGCGAACGGGAAGGTCGAGAGCGCCAGCTTCGATGCCGAGGGCTGCGGGGCGACGCGGGCGGCGACGGCCGCCGTGGCGGAGATGGTCGATGGCGGGACGGTCCTCGAGGCGGCTCGCATCGGGACCGACGAGGTCGACGAGGCGCTCGGTGGCCTGACGCCGGCCAAGCGGCACGCGGCGCAGCTCGCGGCGGACGCCCTGCACCGGGCGCTTGCCCAGGCGGCCGCGTCCTCCGAGGTCCTGGTGCAGGGTGCGGCTGGCGTGCCGGGCGGCACCTACGCGAACGCTGGGCAGGGCGGGGAGCGCGTGCTCGTCGCGATGTCGGGCGGGGTCGACAGCGCCGTAGCCGCGCTGCTCGAACGCGAGCGCGGGGCGGACGTGGTCGGCGTGACGCTGAAGCTCTGGGCCGATCCGCAGACCGACGGCGCCAAGGCCTGTTGCTCGCCGGAGGCTGTGCTGGGGGCCCGTTCGCTATGCCTTTCCCTGGGCATCCCGCACCTGACGCTCGACCTCGAGGAGGAGTTCCGCCGCCGCGTCGTCAGCGAGTTCGTCTCCGGCTACGCCGCCGGCAGCACTCCCAACCCCTGCATTGCCTGCAACGGCGAGGTGCGGATCGCGGCGATGGTCGACCTCGCGGGACGGCTGGGCGCGAGCCACCTCGTTACCGGCCACTACGCCCGCATCGTCGACGATGGCTCCGGCCCGCTGCTCGCCGCCGCTTCGGACGAGAACAAGGACCAGAGCTACATGCTGGCGGCGCTGCCGCCGGCGATGCTGGAGCGGGTGCGCTTCCCGCTCACCGAGCTGACCAAGCCGGAGGTCCGGGAGATCGCCGCCCGCCACGAGCTGGCGGTGGCGAAGAAGCCGGAGAGCCAGGACCTCTGCTTTCTCTCGGGACAGGGCAAGGCCGACTTCCTGCACCGCCACGGCGGCCTGCGCGAGCGCGAGGGCGAGGTGGTCGACCGCTCCGGCCGTGCGATCGGCCGTCACCGAGGCCACCACAACTTCACCGTCGGCCAGCGGCGGGGGATCCGGGTTTCCGCCGAGGAGCCGCTCTACGTGCTCGCCAAGGACAGTGCCGCCAACACGGTCACCGTCGGTCCACGCAGCGAGCTGATGGCGCAAGCGGTGCGGTTGCGCAACGCCACCCTGCACCGCGATGGCGGCGAGGTCGACGCGGTGCGCCTGCGCTACCGCTCGCGCCCGGTCCCCGCCAGGCTGACGGCGACGGAGACCGGGCAGCACGCCGAGCTACGGGTCGAGCTCGGCGAGGAGTTCGCCGGCGTCTCGCCCGGCCAAACCGCGGTGCTGCTGCGGGGCGAGGCGATCGTCGGCCACGGCACGATTGCCGCTTGAGCTAGCGGGCCTCAGGCCTGCTGTTCTTGTTCTTCCCTTTCTTTCTGGCGTTCGTCGTGCCGCAGCTTGGCGGCGGCTTTCACGCAGCGGCTGAAGGCAGTCCCTTTCTCGCCTTTCACGTGCTTTTTGCTTTCGCCCTTGCAGGCCTGGCCGGGGGCCTGGTTCGGATGCTGGGCGGCGTGCGCCATGTTGGCCACGCAGCGGCTGAAGGCAGTCCCTTTCTCGCCTTTCACGTGTTTCTTGCTTTCGCCCTGGCAGTACTTGCCGTAGGCCTGGCCGCTGGGTGGCGGGGGGGGAGCGGGGTTGTAGTCCGGACCTTGGCCTTGGCCGTTTCCGGGCGTGGCGAGGGCCATCGCCGGTATGACGAGGGCAAGCACCCCAATCGCGAGTGAGAGCTTCAAGTACGCCTTCATCGTGCCTCCTTCGACTAGTGGTCGAGCGGTTTGCGTGGTGGCGCTTAAACGAGCCGGGCGCGCGGGCGTCAGGGGGAAGGTTCGGAATCGCCCGCTTTGCCCTTGCCCGGTTCACCGGTCGCTTCGGCGGGCCCTTCGCTCTCTTCCTGCGGCGGCGGTTCGGCGGCGGGCGCGGGCTTGGCCTTCGGCGGAGCTTCAGCGCTGGGCTGCGGCGCTTGTTGCTTGCCTTTCGCCTGGCCGTGGGCCTGTTCGTTGTGCGAATTGCCCTTCCCCTTGGAGTGCGTGGGCGTGTTCGGGTGCGAGGGGTGGGCGGGGTGTTCCTTAGCCTTGTCCTTGCCCGTCGCCTTATGCGTTGCCGCGGTTTCCTGGCCGTGCCGGGAGGCTTCCCCGGAGGACGCTGGCGGGCCGTTGCCGTTGTTGCTCTTGGCGCTGCCGGGGGAATGGACCGCGGCTCCCGCGGGCGCGGTCGTCGCCGCGGTTTCGGAGGCGCCGGGTTGCCCGTGGCCCTTTGCCGGCGTGGCGTCGTCGATGCCAGGCCCACCTGCCGCTGCGGTTGCGCCCGGGCCGTTGGGGGTGGCCGCCGCCCTGCTCGTGGTCCCGGCGGGCGAGCCTGCGCTGCCGCTCGGGCCCGGCACCCTCTTGCCGCTCTCGCTCTTGCCGCCGCCCGGAAGGCCGGCGTCGATCAGGCCGCTGCGGTCGGCGGCGGTGACGCCGACGGTCGCGACGACGGCAACGGTGGCCACGGCCTTGGCGGCCAGGGACGTGCCCGCGGCCTTCCCGGCGCCCGCTCCGGCCGCGCTGGCCGCCCCGCCGAGCCCACTGCCCGCGGCGGCCTTGCCACCCAGGAGCCCGTGCAGGACCGACGCCGCCGCGGCGGCCGGCAGGGGCGCCAGCGCCTGCAGGTCACGACGCCTCCCCGCGATCGACTCGCGGAAGGCGCGGCACTCCGGGCAGGCGCGAAGGTGCGCCCGTATGTCTCGCCGCCGCGCCACCCGCCCGTCGCCTTCGGAGAGCTGGCGCGTCACCTGCGCGCAGCTCATCTCACGCCCCGCTTCCAGCTCGCGCAGGCCGAGCCGCGCCTCGTAGACGGTTTGGCGCGCCACCGCCGGGGAGCTCTCGAACGCCGCGCCGATCTGCTCGTAGTCCAGGCCACCGAGCTCGCGCATCAGCAGGGCCGAGCGCTGGCGCTCGGGAAGCTCGCCCAGGTCGACGAGCAGGCGGCCCAGGCGCTCGCGCAGCGCCACCGTCTCGGCGATCTCCGCGCCGGCGCTTGCCTGGGCGCTGTCCAGCTCGGCGCCCTCGCGGCGGCGGCGCAGCAGGTCGATCGACTCGTTGTGCGCGACCCGGTAGAGCCAGGGCTTCAGCTTGATCTGCCGCTGCTCCCCTGGCAGCGCGCGCAGTGCCTTCACCATCGTGTTCTGAAGTGCGTCCTGAGCATCCTCGGGCCGTCCCAGGATCGAGAGGCAGAAGCGGTAGATCTCCTGGTGGTAGCGCTTGTAGATCGCCTCGAAGGCGCGCCGGTCGCCATCGCTGGCCTGGCGGGCAAGCCGCAGGTCGGAAAGCAGTGGCGTCATCTCTCGCTCGTCCCAGCAACAGGGGCCATCCAGTCAAGAGTAGGGGTCGTCCGTTCGCTAGTTGAACGAAGAGCGAACGCGTCTGTCAGCCCGTAGGCTCTGCGTCGATGAAGGCCAGCGAGATCCGCGACACCTATCTCTCCTTCTTTGCCGAGCGCGGGCACAAGATCGTGCCCTCGGCCTCGCTGGTCCCCTCGGTCCACGACCCGTCGGTGCTGCTGACGACCGCCGGCATGCAGCCGTTCAAGCCCTACTTCCTCGGCCGCGAAGAGCCGCCCGCGCCGCGTCTCGCCGACGTGCAGAAGTGCTTCCGCACGACCGACATCGAGGCGGTCGGCAACACCGCCCGCCACCTCACCTTCTTCGAGATGCTCGGCAACTGGAGCTTCGGCGACTACTTCAAGGCGGAGTCGATCCCCTGGGGCTGGGAGCTCTCCACCCAGGGCTTCGGCATGGACCCGGAACTGATCTGGGTCACGGTGTTCGGCGGCGACGAGGAGCTCGGCCTCGGCCCCGACGAGGAGGCGATCGCGATCTGGCGTGGGGTAGGGGTCCCCGACGAGCGCATCGTCCGCCTCGGCCGCGAGGACAACTTCTGGCAGGGCGGCCCGGCCGGCCCCTGCGGGCCGTGCTCGGAGCTCTACCTCGACCGCGGCCTCGAGTTCGGCGCCGAGGGCGAGCGGCCCGGCGACGACACCGACCGCTTCATCGAGTTCTGGAACCACGTCTTCATGAGCTACGACCTCGCCGAGGACGGCTCGCTGGCCCCGCTGCCGACGCGCAACATCGACACCGGCATGGGGCTCGACCGGATGGCGGCGATCCTCCAGGACGCGCCGTCGGTCTTCGAGACCGACCTGGTCCGGCCGCTGCTCGACCTCGCCGAGGAGATGTCGGAACGGTCCTACGGCGAGGGGGGCGCGGTGACGCGGGCGATGCGGATCGTCGCCGACCACTCGCGCGGGGCGGCCTTCCTGATCGCCGACGGCGTCGTCCCCTCCAACGAGGACCGCGGCTACATCCTGCGGCGAATCATGCGCCGGGCGATCCAGCAGGGGCGCACGCTCGGGCTCGAGGCGCCCTGGCTCGGCCGTTTCGCCGAGCGCACGATCGAGATCATGGGGGAGGCCTACCCCGAACTGGCCGCCGAGCGCGAGACGATCGCCCGCTGGGTCGGCGACGAGGAGGAGAGCTTCGGCCGCACGCTGGAGCGCGGCAGCGAGCTGCTCGAGCGCCTCATCGCCGAAGCCAAGGAAGCGGAGACCTCGTGGATCGAGGCCGCCGATGCCTTCAAGCTGCACGACACCTACGGCTTCCCCTACGACCTGACCAAGGAGCTGCTCGCCGAGCAGGGCCTCTCGGTCGACGACGGCGGCTTCGAGGAGCTGATGGAGGAGCAGCGCCAGCGCGCCCGCACCGGTGCCGCCACCGCGCACGGGTCCGAGGATCGCCACGAGCGCGTGATCGCCTTTGCCAGCGGCGCCGCGCCGACCCGCTTCGTTGGCTACGAGAGGCTGAGCACGACGACCGGCATCGCTGCGCTGGAGCGCGACAACGGCCGGGCCCTGCTCAAGCTCGAGGAGAGCCCCTTCTACGCCGAGGGCGGCGGCCAGGTCGCCGACTCGGGGACGGTCAGCTGGGAAGGCGGGGAAGCGGAAGTGGTCGACGTTTACCGCGTTGGCGACGACCAAGTCCTTGAGGTCATCCCCCGCCGCCCCCGGACGCGGGAGCAAGGACACGAGATCTCAGGTGATGATGAGCGTGTCCTTGCGGGAGCAGAGGAGGCGGCGGTTGATGCTGTGGTGGATCACGAGGCGCGCCACGCGACGATGCGCAACCACACCGCCACCCACCTCCTGCACGCGGCCCTGCGCGAGCGGCTCGGCACCCACGTGCGCCAGGCCGGCTCGGCCGTGCGGCCCGACAAGCTGCGCTTCGACTTCACCCACGGCCAGGCGCTCAGCGCTGAGGAGATTCGCGATGTCGAGGACCGCGTCAACGAGTGGATCAAGGCGAGCCGCCCGGTGCGCTGGCTCGAGATGGAGCGAGTCGAGGCGGAGCGGCTCGGCGCGATGGCGCTCTTCGGCGAGAAGTACGGCGAGTGGGTGCGGATGGTCGAAGTCGACGAGGTCTCGCGCGAGCTCTGCGGCGGCACTCACGTCGCCAACACGGCCGAGGTCGGCATCTTCAAGATCGCCTCTGAGGGCTCCAGCGCCGCCAACGTGCGCCGCATCGAGGCGCTCAGCGGGCCGGCCGCCATCGACTGGTTCCGCGAGCGCGAGCAGGGCCTGCACGAGGTCGGCGAGCTGCTCGGCTCGCCCCAGGACCCGATCGCTGGTGCCAGGCGCGCCGCCGAGCGCCTGCGCGAAGCGGGCAAGGGCGAGCAGCAGGCGCAGAAGCAGCTGCTCGGCGAGGAGGCGGAGCGGCTGGTCGCCGGGGCGACCGAGGCCAATGGTGTCAAGCTGGCCGTCTCACGGGCGCCGCTAGCCGACCAGAAGGCGCTGCTCGAGCTGGCCAACCGCGTGCAGTCGAAGCTGGGCGGCGACGCGGCCGTTGCCCTGGGCGGGGCCGACGGCGACAAGGTGGCGCTGGTCGTGCTGGTCTCCAAGGGCGCGGTCGAGCGCGGCCTCTCGGCGGCCAGCGTCGTGCGCGAGGCGGCGCCGGTCGTCGGCGGCGGAGGCGGCGGCCGCGACGACATGGCGCAGGCCGGGGGTAAGGATGCGAGCAAGCTGGACGAGGCGCTGGCGACCGCGCGGGCCGCGCTCGAAAAGGCGGTTGGCTGAGCGCATGCGGGTCCTCGCCCTCGACTACGGCACGGCCCGAATCGGCTGCGCGATCTCCGACCCGAGCGGCACGCTGGCGACGCCGTTGCCCGTGGTCGAACCCCCCGCCGTGCGCGCCGTCGCCGACCTCGCCGCCAAGCACGGGGTCGAGCGGGTCGTGGTCGGCCTGCCGCTGCATCTCAGCGGCGAGGAAGGCAGCCAGGCGGCGCTGACGCGGACCTTCTGCACCGAACTGGAGGCTTTGCTGGAGGACGTTCCGGTCGAGACTTACGACGAGCGGCTGACCACCCGCATGGCCGACGCGAGCAAGCGCGAAGGTGCTTCGGCGGCGCCCGACTCTCTCGCGGCGGCGCACCTGTTGCAGGGCTACCTCGCCGGTCGCGCCGCAGTCGAAGAGAGCGGCGATGAGTGAGGAGAGGCTCGCGGCCGAACGCGAGCAGCGCCGGCGCGAGCGCGAAGCGCGCCGGGCCAAGCGGGAGGGCGACGACCCGCCGCCGGCCGCACCGCCACCGGCTGCAACTGCGACCGCGTCGCCGTCACCGCGGCCGCCGAAGGCCGCGGCTCGCCCGCCCAAGCCCCCTCGCTCGAACAAGCGGCGCCTCGGCGTTCTCGCCGGCCTCGTCGTCATCTTCATCGGCGTCGCGGCGATTGCCGGTCTCGCCTACAGGCACTTTCACCGCGAGGACCCGCCCCCCGCGCCAGTCGTGATCAAGGCGATCACCGTGACGATTCCCGAGGGCGAGACCCGGGCGCAGGTGGCGGAACTAGCCAAGCAGGAAGGCCTGCGCGGCAGCTACGAGAAGGCGAGCGTCCGCTCCAAGTACCTCAACCCGGCCAAGTACGGCGGCAAGGGCGCCAAGGACCTCGAAGGATTCCTCTTCCCAGACACCTTCGAGCTGGAGAAGCACGCACCCGCCACCGATCTCGTCCAGCTGCAGCTCGAAGACTTCAAGCGGCGCATCGCCGGGGTCGACATGAGCTATGCCCGCTCGAAGAACCTGACCACCTTCGACGTGCTGACGATCGCCTCGATGGTCGAGGAGGAGGCAGGCCTGGAAAGCCAGCGCAAGCTGGTCGCGGCGGTGATCTACAACCGCTTGCACGAAGGGATGCCGCTGGGCATCGACGCGACCACCCGCTTCGCCACTGGCAACTACACCGAGCCGCTGACCGAATCCGAACTGGCGGTCGACTCGCCCTACAACACGCGCACCAATGCCGGCCTGCCGCCCGGGCCGATCGACAACCCCGGGCTCGCCTCGATCGAAGCTGCCGCCCACCCGGCCAAGGCGGGCTACCTCTTCTACGTGGCCGAACCGGGCGCCTGCAACAAGCTCGCCTTCGCCAAGACCGAAGCGGAATTCGAAGAAGACGTGGCCCGCTACAACACGGCGCGCGAAGAAGCCGGCGGCAACTCGCCGGACAGCTGCGGGGAATAGTCGTGCCGCGGCTCGCCGTTCTCGGCTATCCGGTCGGCCACTCGCGCTCGCCGGCGATGCAGGGCGCGGCGCTGGCCGAGCTCGGCCTGGGCGACGAGTGGAGCTATGAGGCGATCGAGGTCGCCCCCGACGCCTTCGAGCAGCGGGTGCGGGCAATGGCGGGCGAAGGCTTCGCCGGCGCCAACGTCACCGTGCCGCACAAGGGGGCGGCGCTGGCGCTGGCCGACGAGCTCTCGGAGACCGCCCGCGAGATCGGTGCCGCCAACACGCTCGTCTTCACGCACAACGGCGAGAGCGGGGGGCCCGATGAGGTCGTCGTCCGGGCTGAGAACACCGACGCCGAGGGCCTGCTGCGCTCGCTGCCGGGCACGCCGCGCGATCGCCGCGCCCTCGTCCTCGGCGCCGGCGGCGCCGCCCGCGCGGTGGTCTGGGCGCTGCTGCGCGAGGGCGCCGAGGTCGCGGTCTGGAACCGCACCGAGCTGCGCTCGCGGCACCTCTGCGAGGAACTGGGGGGGGCGCCGGTCACGGCGCCCGACCAGGCCGCATGCGAGCTGATCGTCAACACCACCGCGGTTGGGCTCGCAGGCGAGGACCCCTTCGCCGAGCTGCCGCTTTCGCCCGGCGCCTTCGCCGCCGGGCAGACCGTCGTCGACATGGTCTACGGCGGCGAGCCCACGGCGCTGCTGCGGGCCGCCGAGGCGGCCGGGGCGAGCATCGTCGACGGCATCGAGATCCTCGTCCAGCAGGGTGCCCTCTCGCTCGAAATCTGGACCGGCCGCCCCGCCCCCCTCGACACCATGCGCGCCGCCGCCCGCGGCTGATCGCCTCCCGCCACGCTGACTTCGTCTTTTCTGGCGGTATGAGACATAAAAGACGAAGTCAGCCACCGATCCTCCGGGCTGCCTCGCCTATAGCCTTGCGGGCAGGATGAGCGGGTTCAGGTTCACCACAGCGGGCGAGTCGCACGGGCCGGGTCTCGTTGCGATAGTCGAGGGGATGCCCGCCGGGCTCGAGCTCGAGCGCGAGGCGCTCGACCGCGACATGGCGCGGCGCCAGCTCGGCCACGGCCGCGGCGGGCGGATGAAAATCGAGACCGACACCGTCGAGATCCGTTCCGGCCTGCGCCACGGCCGCACGCTCGGCAGCCCGATCGCGATCCTCGTCGCCAACCGCGACTACTCCAACTGGGAGGAGCGGATGAATCCCTGGCCGGTCGACGCGGAGGTCGACGAGGTCCACCTGCCGCGCCCGGGCCACGCCGACCTGGTCGGCGCCCAGAAGTACGGCCACGACGACATCCGCAACGTGCTCGAGCGCGCCAGCGCCCGCGAGACCGCCGCCCGCGTCGCCGCCGGCTCGATCGCCCGCGGCTTTCTCGCCGCGCTCGGCGCCAGTGTGCACAGCCACGTCACGCAAATCGCCTCGGTCGAGGCGCCCGAGCGTGAGGACCTTGGCCCCGAGGACTTCGCCGCGGTGGATGACGATCCGGTGCGCTGCCTCGACTCCGAGGCAAGCGCGGCGATGGTCGAGGAGATCAACCGCCTGCGCAAGGCCAACGAGAGCCTCGGCGGCACCTTCGAGGTGCGCGCCTTCGGCTTGGTGCCCGGCCTCGGCTCGCACATCTCCTGGGAAGACCGCCTCGACGGCCGCCTGGCCGGCGCGGTCGCGTCGATCCAGTCGGTGAAGGGGGTCTCGATCGGCGAAGCCTGGGACGTCGCCGGCCGCCCCGGGTCGCAGGCCCACGACGAGATCTTCTGGTCGGAGGCCGATGGCTACTTCCGCGAAACCAACCACGCCGGCGGGCTCGAGGGCGGCATGACCAATGGCCAGCCGCTCTCGGTGCGGGCCGCGATCAAGCCGATCTCCACCCTGACCAAGCCGCTGCGCTCGGTCGACACCGAGACCAAGCAGCCGGCGCAGGCGCTGCGCGAGCGCACCGACTCCACTGTGGTCCCCGCCGCCGCGGTCGTCGCCGAGGCGATGGTCTGCCTCGTTCTCGCCCGCGCCTACCGCGAGAAGTTCGGCGGCGACCACATCGACGACGTGCACGCCGCGGTCGCGGCCTACAAGCAGCGCATCGACTCGCGGGCCTGAGCGGTGAAGCCCGCCCTCGTATTCATCGGGTTCATGGGGGCCGGCAAGTCGACCGCGCTCGCAGCCGCCCGCGACGCGGGGCTGGCGACCACCGAGATCGACGAGCTGATGGAAGGCGCCTTCGGCAAGCCGATCCGGCGGGCCTTCGAGGAGGACGGTGAGGACGCCTTCCGCGCTCGCGAGGCCGAGGTCGTCGGCGAGTTGCTGGAGCGGGCCGACGGCGGCGCGATCGCCCTCGGCGGCGGCAGCGTCCTTTCCGATCGCGTGCGGGCGGCCCTCTCCCGCCACATCGTCGTCTGGCTGCAAGTCGACGCGCGCGAGGCCTGGCGGCGCATCGCCCGCAGCGACAGGCCGCTGGCCAAAAACGCCGACGACGTGGCTCGCCTGCTGGACGAGCGCCTGCCCTTCTACGAGTCCCTGGCCGACGCGATCGTCCCGCCCGGCGACCGCGGCCTGATCACCCGCGCGATGCCGTCGCTGCTGGCCCTGGCCGAGCTGCCGGCTGGCACGAGGATGCTTTGGGCGGCGAGCGCCTCCGGCGAGTACCCCGTCTTCACCGGCCCGGGCCTGCTCGGGGCGGGTCCCTGGCCGCTGCCCGGCGAGCGCTGTTGCATCACCGACAGCACCGTCGGCCCGCTGTACGCCGACCGCCTGGCCCCGCTGGCGGCGACGGTCGAGGTCCCGCCGGGAGAGCCGGCCAAGACGATGGCGGAGGCCGAGCGCGTGCTGCGCGAGATGGCACGCCTTGGCATGACCCGCGACGATCACGTCGTCGCCCTCGGCGGCGGTGTGGTTGGCGATCTCGCCGGCTTCTGCGCCCACCTTTACCAGCGCGGCGTGCCGGTGGTGCAGGTGCCGACGACCCTGGTCGCCCAGGTCGACTCGGCCTATGGCGGCAAGACCGGCGTCGACCTGCCGGAGGGCAAGAACTACGCCGGGGCTTACCACCTGCCCGCCGCCGTGCTCAGCGACACCAGCACGCTCGCCAGCCTGCCGCGCGAGGAGCTCGCGGCGGGCTTCGTCGAGCTGCTCAAGACCGGCCTGCTGGCGGGCGGCGAGCTCTGGGAGCAGGCGCGCAGGCTGGAGAGCCTCGATCCCGAGCAACTGGCCGCCTTGGTCTTCTCCTGCGCCCGCTACAAGTGCGAGGTCGTCGCCGCGGATGAGCGCGACGCCGGCCTGCGCGCGGTGCTCAACCTCGGCCACACGGTCGGCCACGCGATCGAGGCGGCGGGCGGTTACGAGCGCTACCGCCACGGCGAGGCGGTCGGCCTCGGCCTGCTCGCGGCGCTGCGGCTCTCCGGGGCGCCGGCCCTGCGCGATGAGGTCGAGGCGATCCTCGCCCGCCACGAGCTCCCGGTCGAGCTGGATCCGGCGATCGAGCTGGAGGCGGTGCTGGCCGCCCTGCAGCGGGACAAGAAGCGCACCGCCGAGGGCGTCGGTTTCGTTCTGCTCGACGAGCCGGGCGCGCCGCGCACCGGGCAGCTCGTCGATGTGGCTAAGGTCAGCGCAGCCGTGCGGGAGCTCTACCGATGACCACATCCCACAATCGCGTCGCCGTACTGCACGGGGTCAACTTCAACGTGCTCGAGCAGCGCGACCCGGAGATGTACGGGGGGCTTTCGCTCGTTGAACTTGAGTCCAAAATCCAAGCCTGGGCTCGCGAGCGGAAGCTGGAAGCGATCTTCTTCCAGACCAACTCCGAGGGCGAGTACTGCGAATACCTGCACCGGGTGCCGGAGCTGGCCGACGCGGCGATCCTCAACGCTGGCGCCTGGAGCCACTACAGCCGCGCGATCGCCGACGCGCTCGACGTCGCCAGCGTGCCCGCCGTCGAGGTCCACCTCTCCAACGTCGAGGGACGCGACGAGTGGCGCAAGCTCTCGGTCTTCGAGGGGCTGGTGCTCGGCAAGATCTTCGGCAAGGGCCCCGACGGCTACCGCGAGGCGCTGGAGCTGCTCGCCAAAGAGCTGGGTGCGTGAGCCCGGCCTGCGAGGAGGACTGATGGCGACCCGCGGCGATCGCCTCGCTGGGCTCCTCCCCGAGCGCGAGCTCGACTGCTTCCTCGTCACGGACCTGGTCAACGTCGGCTACCTGACCGGCTTCGGCGGCACCAACGGCGCCTGCGTCTGCGGCCCCGAGCAGCGCGTCTTCCTCACCGACTTCCGCTACACCGAGCGGGCCGAGGCCGAGATCGAGGGCTGGGACGTGGTCACGGTCACCGACGACTGGCTCGGCGGGATCGCCGAGCGGCTCAGCGGCAGGACCGGCTTCGAAGACCACCACATGGCGGTGCGCACGCTGAAGCGCCTGGAAGAGAAACTGCCCGACGGGGTCGAGCTGGAGGGAGCCTGGGGCACGGTCGAGAAGCTGCGCCGGGTCAAGGACGAGGCCGAGCTGGCGGCGATCGCCGCCGCCTCCGGGCTGGCCGACGAGATCTGGCGCTTCGCGCTCGAGCGCGGCCTGGCCGGCCGCAGCGAGCTCGACGTCGCCCGTGCCGCCGAGGCGCGGATGCGCGAGCTCGGCGCCGAGCCTTCGTTCCCGACCATCGTCGCCGCCGGGCCCAACGGGGCGCTGCCGCACGCCGAGCCGGGGGAGCGCAAGATCGGCCGCGGCGAGCTGGTCGTCTTCGACATGGGCGCGAAGCTGGACGGCTACTGCTCGGACGGAACCCGCACCTTCGCAACCGGCGAGCCCGGGGAGGAGGCCCGCGCCGTCTACGGCACCGTGCTCGAGGCCCAGGAAGCGGCGCTGGCGGCGGTCGAGGCCGGAGCCAAAGCCGAAGACGTCGACGGCGTCGCCCGCGAGCTGATCGCCGCCGCCGGCCACGGCGAGCGCTTCGGCCATGGTCTCGGCCACGGCGTCGGCCTCGAGGTGCACGAGGAACCGCGCGTTTCGCAGCGCTCCGAGGACGTGCTCGCGGCGGGGGAAGTGGTGACGATCGAGCCCGGCATCTATCTCCCCGGCAACCTCGGCGTCCGCATCGAGGACTTGGTCGTCGTCACCGACGATGGCTACCGCAACCTCAGCGGCCTCCCCAAGGATCTCCAGCTCGTCAACTGAACGCGAACTGCATCAAATTTTCACCCTGCTAGGTAGGGAATTCGATGCAGTTCGGCTGGCGCGGTGCACGGTTAAGCGGATTTGCCTGCGGGGACGATGAGTCGGCGTGACCATCACCAAAGACAGCCTGCGCGACGCCCGGCGCGAGCGCCTGCTCGACATGGAGCAGCGGGTGCGGCGCTACCGCGCCGCCTGCTTCGCGATCCTCGCCCTGGCGCTGGCCTCGGCCGGGCCGGAGGTCGGCTGGCTCTGGCTGGCGCCGCTGGCGGCCGGGTTCGCGGGCTTCGCCGTCGCGGACCGTTTCATGAAGGCGAGCGAGCGCCCCTGGCTCTGGGTCGCCGCGGCCTGGGGCGCGCTGCCGCTATTGCTCGGCGGCGCGGTGATCGCCACCGGCGGCCCGGCCAGCCCAGTGATGATGTGGTTCGCGCTGCCCGCGGTCACCCTCGGCGCCCGCTTCGACGCCTGGGGCATGGTCGCCGGCACGATTTACCTCGTCTCCGTCTTCTTGTTCAGCACGGTCGCCGTCGACCCGGCCAGCGCCTCCGCCCACAGCCAGGCGCTGGTCGCGGCGATCGCGCTCGTGCTCAGCACGGTGATCCTCTCCGGCGCCCTGGTCGAGTCCGACAAGGCGCACCGCCGGCGCTCGACGCTCGACCCCCTGACCGGCCTGCTCAACCGCAATGCCCTCGAGCAGCGCCTGACCGAGCTGGAGGGGACGCCCTGCGGCGACGCGCGCGGGCGCTCCCACGCGCTGCTGCTCTGCGATCTCGATCACTTCAAGCAGGTCAACGACCAGCTCGGCCACTCAGCCGGCGACGCCGTGCTGCAAGACGTCGCCTACACGATGCGGTCGGTGCTGAGGGCGGGGGACTCGATCTACCGCATCGGCGGCGAGGAGATCCTCGTCGTCCTGCCCGGTGCCAGCGAGCGGGATGCCGTGGGGGTCGCCGAGCGGCTGCGCCAGGCGGTGCGCAAGCGCCGCCCCGCCGGCGTCGGCGTGACGATCAGCATCGGGGCGGCGGTGACCAAGCCGAGCGTCGTCAATACCGACGACCTCGTCGCCCGCGCGGACGCGGCTCTCTACTCAGCCAAGGCCTGCGGCCGCGACCAGGTCTTCATGGCCAACTGACGCCCAGGCAGCGCCAGGCGGCGTCATCTGTCGCTCGCGTGCGAGCACGCCACGCTCCCTGCTTCCTTGCCTGGCACTGCCTGGGCGTCAGCTACCTGCTGAGGTCTATTTCCTTATCCAGGCGCCGCGCAAAAGCAGCGACTAGTCGGACCGTCGCCTCGACGTCTGCGAGGTCGGCCATCTCGACTGGGGAGTGCATGTAGCGCAGGGGGATCGAGACGAGGCCGGTCGGGATGCCCGAGCGGGCGAACTGGACGGCGTCGGCGTCGGTGCTGGTCGAGTTGCCGGTGGCGCCGACCGTGTGCTCGATCCCGGCCTCCTCGGCGGTCTCGACGAGCAGCTCGAAGACCTTGGGGGAGAGCGTCGCGCCGCGGTAGATCACGGGGCCCGACCCCAGCGCGTGGCTGCCGAGTTCCTTCTCGTCGATGCCCGGGGCGTCGGTGGCGTGGGTGACGTCGACGACGATCGCCAGGTCCGGCTCGACCCTGAAGGCAGAGGTGCGAGCGCCGAAGAGGCCGATCTCCTCCTGCACCGCCGCGATTGCGGCGAAGCTCGCCTTGAACGCAGCGCCCTCCTCGGCTGTGCGGCGCAGCGCCTCCAGGGCCACATAGGCCCCGAGCCGGTTGTCCATCGAGCGCGAGACGAGGCGCTCGCCGAGCAGTCCTAAGGGCTCGGTCGAGATGACGACGGGGTCGCCGACGCGCACCTTCGCTTCCGCCTCCTCGCGGCCGGCGGCGCCGATGTCGATGTGCAGCGACTTCATTTCGACGACCTTCTTGCGCTGGTCGGCGTCGAGCAGGTGCAGGGGCTTGCGGCCGACCACGCCCAGCACCGGCCCACCGGGGCCCTGTACCTCGACGCGCTGGCCGACGAGGATCTGGGGGTCCCAGCCGCCGATCGGCGCGAACCAGAGGATTCCCTTCTCGTCGATGTGGCGGATGACCAGGCCGATCTCGTCGATGTGGCCGACGACGGCGAGCAGTGGCGAGGCCTCGCCGATCCGCGCCACCGAGGAGCCGATGCCGTCGGTGGAGAGGGAGGCGAAGGAAGCCTCCTCGCGCCACACGGTCGCGGCTTGGATCTCGTAGCCCGAGGGGCCGGGAACGCGCAGGAGCTTGTCGAGTATTCGGGGGGTTTCGCTCATCGCAAGGGCGGCAGTATGTCGATTCGGACAGTCGTCCGCATTCCGGCAAAAGGAATACCGTATTAACGTGACTTCCAGGCCCTTTGTTGCGCTCGTCACCGGCGCCTCCAGCGGCATCGGCGAGGCGACCGCGCGCCGTCTCGGCCGCGAGCCGGGCGCGAAGCTGATCCTGGTCGCCCGCCGCGAGGAGCGATTGCGTGCCCTGGCCGAATCGCTGCCCTGCGAGGCGAGCTACGTCGCCGCCGACCTAACCGCGGAGAGCGCCCCGGAGCGGGTGCGCGCCCACCTGGAGGAGCACGGCGGGAGATTGTCCTTGCTGGTCAACAATGCCGGCGCCTCCTGGCGCGGCAGCTTCGCGGAGGGCGGCCACGCCAACGTCCAGCGCCACATGGAGCTCAACTTCGACGCTGTCGTGCGCCTGACTGAGGCGCTGCTCCCGGCCCTGCGCGCGTCGGCGCCGAGCGCGATCGTCAACGTGGCGAGCACCGCCGGCCGCGTCGCCCGCGCTCGCACCGGCTCCTACTCGGCCAGCAAGTTCGCCCTGATCGGCTGGACCGACGCGCTCTATTCGGAGGAGCGGGACAACGGTGTCCATGTCGGCATGGTCCTGCCCGGCTTCATCGCGACCGAGGGCTTCCCCGCCGCCGAGCTGCGCGAGAAAGCCCTCACCCGCTGGATGGTCTCCAAGCCTGAGAAGGTCGCCGAGGCGATCTTCGAGGCAGGGCCGGGGGGCAAGGCGGAGCGCTATGTGCCGCGCGGTTACGCCCTGGCGGCGGTGGCGCGGATCCTCGCGCCGGGCCTGGTGCGCCGCGTGCTCGCGGGCGGCGCCTCGAGTTCGCTGACGACGAGCACTGGCGCGGAGCCAGTCGAGTAGCGGGGCTGGCCGCTATCGCTACTGAATAAAGCGAGATTTCGTCAGCCGGCAGGCGTGGAATTCAAAGACGAAGCCGACGTTGTTGGCGGCGTTGCTGGCCCGTTCGACCCGGATCTGTTCGTGGGCGGCCTTGATCCGGTTGCCTTCCTGAAGCGCCACACCAAGCTTGCGCAGCTTTTCTCGGACGATGTCGAGCTGCTTGAACCACCTGAGCAGGCGTTCGCTGTCCTGCGGCGGCCGCGCCACCGCGGCGATCTTTCCCACGGTCTTGCCGAAGACGATGGAGGCATGAATGAACTGGCCCCCCGCTTCCTTCATCTTGGCCGGGTCGGGGCTCCTCGCCTTGGTCTTGACGTTCTTGAGGATTCGCAAGTTGGCTTCTGTGTTGGCCTGGCAGATCGGCTCGACCTGTTCGACGTACTGCTGGCGCGTCGGCTCTTCGGCGCGCGCCGCGGAAACCGACCCCAGCGCCAGCACGGCGGCGAGGACAACGGCTGTTCGGACCCCCTTCATTCCCTGTCTGGCACGTTAGCCGATGACCTCCCGTGCCTTCTGTTGAGCTGCGGAGAAGCCGCGATCGCGGCTCTCTTCTAGGATTCGCCGCCGTGATCAGCACCAACGAATTTCGCAACGGTTCCCACATCGAGATCGACGGAAGGATCTTCCGCATCATCGAGTTCCAGCACGTCAAGCCCGGCAAGGGCGGGGCGTTCGTGCGCACCAAGCTGCGCCGCATCGACGACGGCTCGGTGCAGGACAAGACGTTCCGGGCGGGGGAGAAGTTCCGGCCCGTGCGCACCGAGTCGCGCAAGATGCAGTACCTCTACGACTCCGGAGACGCGGCGGTCTTCATGGACACGCGCGACTACGAGCAGATCGAGATCTCCCGCGACGTCGCGGGAGAGGCGATGCAGTGGGTGCTGCCCAACGCCGAGGTCGACGTCCTCTTCGTCGACGAGCGGCCCAGCGACGTGCAGGTCGCCAGCGCGATCGACATGACGGTGACGCAGACCGAGCCCGGCGTGAAGGGGGACACCGCCTCCGGCGGCGGCAGCAAGCCCGCCACGCTCGAGTCGGGCGTCGTCGTCCAGGTGCCCCTCTTCATCGAGGAGGGCGAGACGATCCGCGTCGACACCCGCAGCGGCGAGTACGTCTCCCGGGCGTAGGAGGCAAATCGCCTCCAAGGGGTGGCACGCGGCGCCCAACTGTGGTACTTGTTGGAGGTCTTCAGGGAACTTCTGAAGGCTTTCGGGAGGAAAACTGGCGGCCGGCGGGGTGAGCAACCGCTTGCGGCAGTCGTTCTCTCGTCCATCGAGCAAAAGACAGGAGATCCAGTCATGCAAGAGCACTGCAGGAGAGTGGTGTGCACGCCACTCCTCGTCGCTGCGCTCTCAAAGGAGAGGGTGAGGCGATGAATCGCAAGTCGATGCGCGTTTTCTTGGGGGGCCTGCTCGCGGCGCTGGTGTTGAGCGCCGCCTTTGCCGGTTCGGCGGCAGCCAGCCCCGTTTGGAAGTTCAATGGGGAAGAACTCAAAGGCACAGAGACGATGCTCGGAGGGGCCCAGAAAAGCGGCCTCACCGCGTGGGGAATGACCACCACCTGCGACAACTTCCTCTACAAATTCGAAATCTGGAACAGCGGCGGAATCGGCAAAGGCAACGTCACCGAACTGCCCCTGTTCAATTGCTACACGAACTCGACCTGCACGGTGGAAGCGATCGAAGCCGAATCGTTTCCCTGGCCTGCCGAACTGATGACGGTCAGCGGCAGCAACTACATGAAGGTCAAATCAGTGAACGTCTGGATCCTCTACGGCGGCTGGTTCTGCCCGCTCTGGGGCGTCTGGGCTCACGTCACCGGCACGGCCGGCGGCCTGATCAGCAACGCAACCGAAAGCGCCACGTTCAGCGCGTCGAGCTTCGCTGCGACCGGCTCTGAACTGAACGCACTCGGTTCCTCGGTCGAATGGAATGGCTTCTTCCCGGCCGAATCGTTCCAGTGGCACAGGGAACAGTCGCTAAGCGTTTCGTGACGAATTCCGCGAGACAGGCGAGCGCCGGGGTCCTCCTGGCGCTCGCCGTCCTCGCGGTCTCGCTCGCGGGTTGCGGTGGAGGCTCCTCCGACACCTCGAGCTCGACGGCGGCCGCCGTTGAATCCGGAGCGGGCTCCGGGGAATCAGGCTCGGCTGAAGCAGGTTCCGGTGTTGGGGGGGCGAGCAGCGGGGACGCTCCGGCGAAGAGCCCGGGCGGCTCCGGCGGTTCCAGCGGCCGAAGCGGGGAACCCCCTGGCGGGCACGCGCCTTCCACTGGCAGGCACGGCCCGTCCGTCCCGATGCCCAAGGGCGAACAGGAGCCGGGAATCACTCCGCAGCAGCGTCGCGAAGCGACGGTGGCCAGCATGCGCCTGGAAAGCCCGTCGGCGACACCGTCCAGCGGCGGTCCCGGGCTGCTGCCTGTGCAATACACCTGCGAAGGGAAGAGAACCTCGCCGGCCCTGCGCTGGCAAGGAGTGCCTGAGGGAACCGCCGAATTGGTTCTCTTCATGATGAACCTCCGGCCGGCGCAGGGAACACTTGTCTTCGACTGGGCCGTGGCTGGAATCAGCCCGAAGTTGGATGAAATCAAGGCCGGGCAGGTGCCAAAGGGGGCGGTTGTCGGTCGCAACAGCTTAGGCATGGTGCACTACGAACTTTGCCCGGAAGGCAGCGACGAAACGTACATAATGACTCTTTTTGCCCTACCGAAGAAGCTTTCGCCCCAGCAGGGCTTTGACCCGCTCGCCTTGCGCAAGGAAGTCACCGATTCCTCCGGCAACGTCGGCGTGCTCGCACTCGGCTCCGCGCACGGCTGAGGCCGGCGAAACTTCCCTCCCCGTTGTACATCCCTTCGATTCTTGGTACTTTCAAGTAGCTCTCTGGATACTCCGGGGGGCGTACGAGGGGAAAACCTTGCGGTCGTGGGTTGGAGTGGAGCCGGGCAGTGTCCGCGCCGCATAGCCTGCCACCGGCGGAGGATGAAGAGGGATCAGGCGGCCGCTCCGACCAGCTCAAGCCCGGTCCCGGGCTGGGCGCGGGAGAGGTCACGGCCCACCAGACCGCCCGAGTTTTTCAGGCAATGACCGAAATCGTCGCCGAACATGGCTACGACGCGGTCAAGGTCCGAGAGGTCGTCAAGCTGGCCGGCGTTTCTTCGAAGTCGTTCTACCGGCTCTTCAAGAGCAAAGAAGATTGCTTTCTGCGCACGCATGAGATGGTCATTCGCCATGCGCGCACGGGCCTTCTCTCCTCGCAATACGACCAGGAGGAGTGGCGCGAACGACCACGCCTGATCTATGCCGCCTTCGCCCGCAAGATGGCCGACAGCCCTGACGCGGCGCATTTGACCCTCATTGGTGCTTATGCGGATGGGCCCGCTGCGCTTCGGCAGGCGTACAGCGCCGAAGCGACCTTCGCGGCGATGATCGCCGCGAGCTTTGCCCGCGCCCCCGACGGAATTGTCGTGCCACCGATGGTGATCGAGGGAATGATGGCGGGGGTCGCAAGGGTTGCTCGCAACCGGTTGCGCGTGGGCCGCCAAGGTGAGCTGGCGGGGATGGAGGAAGAGGTCATGGAATGGGTAATGAGCTTCGCCTCCGAGCTTGCCGGTGGGTTGGCGGAGCTCGACTTGGGGAGCCTGCTCGGCAATCCCGCGACTGCCACCGATGTCAGCCTGCCGCCAAGTGGCGATCGGGCCACGATTCTCGCCGCGGTCGCCAAGCTCGTTTCCGGTGACGGTTACAAGTACAGCGACTTGAGCGTGCCGCGCATTCGCCGTGGCGCCGGTGTCTCCCGCAGGATCTTCAACGCGCATTTCGATGACGTCGAAGAGTGTTTTCTCGCTGCCCTGGATGAGCGAGCCGCCGGGGTCGCGACTCAGGCTGCTCGCGCCCAGATGGCGGGTGCCACCTGGGGAGGTGGGGTACACCGGGCGATAAACGCTTACGCCACGCAGATCGGCGGCGATCCACTCCTCGCTCGAGTATGCGCCCAGGACGATTTCGCCGTTGGCTCGAAAGGTTCTGCAACCCGGTTGCGCTTGGTCGCGGGTGTCAGCGACCAGCTTCGTGACAGTGTCCCTTTGAAGAACCGCGCCAGTGAGTTCTCCACCGAAGCCTCAGCCGGCGCGGTCTGGAATGTCTTCCACCACCACGTGCTGCGCGACTGGGTCGTCCACCACCCCGAGATCTCCGCCACTCTCTCTTACATGGCATTGGCCCCGGCGCTTGGGGCCGAGGACACCCTGGCCGCCATTCGCGGCGAGCAGGTGGCCGCATGAGGTTAAAACCTGGACGTCAGTTTTATATCTGCCGGTTTTTGTCACTCATGAAAACCCGCCGCCTGAGCCAACTAGTCACAGTCAGATCAAGCTGTAAAACAGGCCCGCCAGAGTTCTTGACCTTTTCCTATTTAGTGAGACTCTCGTACCCAATGCAGGGGGTCTTGAATAGCGAATTCATGCACGGCGGGATCCCAACCACTGCATGGCACAGCAGATCTGTGTCAAACCGTAACTAACAGTGAGAGGAATTCAAGCAATGATCCGTATGAAGCTCGGACTACTCGGCCTCTGCGCCATGCTGTTCGGCCTGATGGCCTTTGGTGCTTCTGGGGCGCAAGCCGAAGGGAAATGGTTAATTTTAGTGACACCTGGCGGTGTGGTGAAGACCGGAGAAGAATTACCGGCGACACTCCAGCTTGAAAAAGATTCAGAACACTACATCCTGAAATCGGAAATTCTTAAAATTCCAGTTACATTCTTATGTACGGAAATCAAAGCAGTAAATGCCAAGATCTTCGGCGCAGGAGCCATTGGCGAAGGACCCGGCAAAGAGGAAAAATCGAAAATCTTATTCAGTGGTTGCAAGACCTTCCTTAAAGGTGCTGAAGCGACTGAATGTACCCCAACGGATCCGGCTGACGGCAAAGGCTTTATCGTCACAAAAAACGGTCACGCTTTAGCTATTTTACATGAATTAAAAGCCACTGGCGTGAAACATGACGTCATCAAGGTGTTACCGGACGAAGGAGAAACGTTCGCGACGATCGCGCTCCCGGCTGCGTGTCCGATTGGTACTTCAGTTCCGGTGATCGGAGAAGTCTCTCTGGAAGATTGCAAAGAACTCGCGTTAGTACATGCAGTCAAACATTTAGTTCAACCGTTCAAAGAATTAACTAAACTATGGACCATCAGCAAAACCACTGAACACGTGGCGACGCTTGAAGGCAGCGCTTGGGCCTTCCTCACGGGAGAACACTTGGGCAAGGAGTGGAGTATCAGCGGTCTCTAGGCAGTAGTGGTTATTCATTGAGGTAATACCCCCGGGCCGCGCCCCACTGGCGCGGCCCGGGCAAGGTGGTACAGGGACAGGGAGAAAGGCAGGAGTGATCGATGGAGGTGGGAATGCAGGGGATAAGGGCGATAGGCAGGCAGATCACGTTTTGCGCTTCGGTGGCGCTTTTTGCATTTGGGCTCTTGGTCCAGGATGCGGCGGCCGAACCTGCCTCGCTCACCGAAGTCGGCGCCACTGCGGTGACCGGGACTACGGCCACCCTGCAGGTGAAGATCGATCCGCATAAAGAGGCATCGACTTTCAGTATTGAATACGGAACCGAAGACTGCGAAGCCTCGGCTTGTACCGTCGCGAAATCCGGTTCGATCGCAGTCGAAGTCACCGAAGAAATGCCCGTCGTGGAACTGAGTCCGAACACGCTCTACTACCTCCGCGTGGTGGCTGAACACACAAAAGCCCCTAGAGAACCACGTGTCGTCAACAGTGTCTTCCTCACCCGTACCGGCGTCTTCAAAGGCCTCCCCGACAATCGCGCCTACGAGCAGGCATCGCCAACCGATAAGGATGGCGGCGACCTGCAGGGCTACATCCCCCTGATCAAAGCCGCTGAAAGCGGCGGCGGCATCACCTTCGAGTCGACCTTCGGCGTCCCCGGCGGCAAAGGCGCCCAGGAATTCCCCACCTACCTGGCCTCGCGCGGCCAGGGCGCGTGGTCAAGCGAAGGCATCCTTCCTCCCTTCACCGGAGGTGAACCGCCCGAAGTCGTGGGCCAGCGCGCCCAAGTGATCGGCTGGTCACCCGACTTCACCGAAGTCTTCTCGCAAGTCGCCCGTTTGGGGGAACCGCGGGCCGCGTCCCTGATCGTGCAGAGCGGAAATGCGGACCCGGTGACAATCACCGCCTATACACCGGGTGGGCATCTCGGCGCCGGTGCCGAATACTTTCACGCCGGGCAGAGCAGCGACGGCTCAGTCATCATCTTCGAATCGCTGAGCAAATTGACGGGCGAGGCCCGCGCTGGCTTCCCCAACGTCTACGCCTGGGACCGCGAAACAGGCAATCTTACCCTCGCCGGCATCTACAATGACGAAGCCTCGCCGGCTAAGGGCACCAGGGCGGGGGCCTACCTTTGGGCCCTGGGCTCGAGCGGTCGAGCCCTGCGCTTGGGGGGCACTGAATTCGGCATGTACCTGCGTGACGAGCGCGCGATCTCCCCAGACGGCTCGGTCTACTTCACCGAAGTCGGCAGCGGGCAGCTCTACCGCCGGATCAACCCAACCGCAGAGCAAAGTCCCCTGAACGGGCAGGGCGAATGCGAAGACCCGGCCAAAGCCTGCACGGTTCACATCTCGGCCTCCCACAAGACCGACGGCAAAGGCGAAGGCGGCACCGACGCCGCCGGCCCCCAGGCCGCCGCCTTCCAGGCCGCGAGCAAAGACGGCTCTGAAATTTTCTTCACCTCGCCGGAGAAGCTCACCAACAACGCCAACACCGGGCCCGAACAGTCCCCGGCACAGATCGAACTGGGCAATACGAGTGGGGGGGTCGAAAACCCCAAACTCGTCGGTCCCCAGCGCGCCCTTGGCGTCGCGGCCGACTCAGAACACCTCTACTGGGTCGATCCTGTCCGGGAGTCGATCGGGCGCTCTGACCTCAATGGCGCCCCTGCCAGCATCGAACCGGAATTCATCATCCCTGGAACGATCAAATGCGCTGTCGAAGACAAGCCCGGCACCTTCGAAGATATCAATAGCACTCTGCGCTATCTCGCGGTTGATGCCGAACACATCTACTGGACGAACACCGGTTGCGTCGACGAAGAATCCGAACCAATTGAAGGGACCGGCACGATCGGGCGCGCCAAAATTGACGGCGAAATTGCCAGCATCGAACCAGAATTCATCACAGGCGCCTCTAGGCCACAGGGGATCGCGGTAAACACAAAATACATCTACTGGGCGAACGCGGGCATCTTCTCTGAGACGCGAGCGGCGGGGAGAGCGACGATCGAAGGAAAAGACGTTGAGCCGAGCTTTTTCAGAACAGGCAGCACAAAGCCCTACGGGGTCGCACTAAACTCGGGCCATGTCTACCTCAGCGCCAATGACGACGACAGCGCCTATGGATGGCGCCTAACACTAGACCCCTCCGAAGAAAAAGTCGAAGGAGAAGGCTTCTTCATCGGCAAAGAAGGTATCCGCGGCCTGGCGGTCGACTCCGAACATGTGTACTGGGCAACGCAAGGCGAAGAAGCGATCGGGCGGTCCGACCTCGAACTAACGCCGGCGAGCAGGGAAAAAGAATTCATCAAGCTGGAAGGCAAACCCACCGGCCTGGCACTCAGCGGCACCCACCTCTACTGGTCGACCAACGGCGAATTGCCGACCAACCCCGGCAGCGACCTCTACCGCTACGGGCCCAAACAGGGCGAGCTGGAAGACCTGACGCCCGACCCCGACGGCAACGGCGCTGAAGTGCAGGGCG
>Ga0207687_10000113_pt1 | contig 57975 bp, 36 predicted proteins | sample KBSM54metaG_FD_184399 | JGI IMG/M metagenome (GOLD analysis project Ga0207687, IMG submission 184399) | Miscanthus rhizosphere microbial communities from Kellogg Biological Station, Michigan, USA - KBS M5-4 metaG (SPAdes) (version 2) | ecosystem: Host-associated > Plants > Roots > Rhizosphere >...
AAAATACTGGAATACGTCTTAATTTATGGTTACTTCATCCTCGAGGTCGCCAACCTCGAACAAGTGACTTGATCTACCACCAAAAGGGGCTGCTTGCGAGTTGCCAATGGAAGAAAACACGCATTTTTCATCGATTGGCAATCGATTTTAAATTCGAATTTAAAAATAAAATAAGTATTCAAAAAATGTGGCGTTATTTAAATTTACAAGCGTGATTTATTCATTGCCACATTGGCTGCTCTACCGAAACGTCACTTTGCGCACCGCCGCCGCAAACACCGGATTGTTCTTCAACTTGATACATCGATTGGCCAGCTCGGGATTCGACGTCAGATACTCGTACAACTCGTGTGGCGGCACGGTGTACGGCTGCCTGTGCCACTCGTGCAGCAGTCCGCCCGCGCGCAGCGCCGCCACCGCGAGCTCGCTACAGAACCACATTCGCGCGTGCATGTCGACCGGCTGCATGTACAACCAAATGATACCCCAGCGCGAGAATGGTTTGCCGTGCTGCGACATAAGGAAGTTGTAGATCGCCACCTCGGTGCGCTCGTCGACGCGCAAACAGAGGAAGTGCCAGCCGCGCTTGGCAAACGTCTTTCGCGACATGCAATGCACGCCGCGGAGCATGTCGGTCGACACAGTGAAGAACTCCTCCAGCTCGGTGTCGACAAACACGAGTTGCGTGTGCGTGATCGTGGTGCGTCCGAGCGCGGCGGCGAGCCTATTCCACGGTACGATGTGATCGTCCATCGACCCGGGCTGCTCGCGTTCATCATTATCGAGGTCGAGGAACGCCACAAAGATGACATGCTGCTTCGTGTCGGGTCCGAAATACTTGCCATGACAGAAGCAGCGCTCCATCGGGCGTGTGTACCGCTCGGGGTTCATCTCGCTGTCGTTGGGCACGTTGACGTACGTTGGCGCGTCGCTGGTCGATGCACTGCTACTGGTTACTCGAGCAGTCGGCGGCGGTGGCACGGTGAGAAGTTGACCCATTCGTTGTTCGTCTCAGCGATTGCGGAGTGCCGTGTCGCTTTAGGCGCAAACGCGGCCACTTGACGTCTATAGATCGAGGCGCGAGGCGCACTCGATGAAAAAGCACCCGAAGCACACATGGATGAAGTCAAACCACTGAAGTTGACCGAGTGGCACGCCGCGTTCGAAGGCGATCAGCACGAGAAGCCTCACTTTGTGCCGCACTGGCTCGACGCCGTGCCAAGCGTTCCACCTGCTGCGCTGTTTGGTCACGACGAAACGCGCGCCCAGCTGCGCACGATGCTCGAGACGCTGACTGCGCTGCTCGACGAGTTCATTGGCTTCGTGCCAACCGACCGACCACTGCGGTTCGCGTTCAAGCTGCGTCACACACTCGTTGTGGCGATCGTGCGCAATCATCTCGCCAACGTCGGCGTGTTCCAGCTGCTGCCACCAACCAGCCGACCGCCAGGCATCGAGGAGTCGGTGCGCGTGCTGCACTTTGGCAACACTGGCACACCGAGCGCGCCGCCCGATCACGTCGAGATGATCGTGCCGAGTCGCCGCGACGACGAGTCGGCGAGCGTGCACATCACGCACGACATCGCCAAGACGCTCGACCTGCTCGTTACGACGCATCAGTACGACACCGAAGAGATCATGCAGGACGTCGACACCGACGTTGAAAATGCACTGACGGCGACACGCGCCGCGTCGTACATCTTCCTGCGTCTGCTCAACGACGAGCCGTTTGACGTGCTCGATCTCGATCGTCGTGCGCTGGCGGCGCGTGCGCAACGCATTCTGCGACCCGTTCGCGCGGCGCTGCTCACGAGCGCGCCTGGCACCACGGCAGTGGAGCGCGCGCGCTTGGCACGTCGGCTAGTGCGCGAGGCAGGCGGCGCGTTTTCGTTTGACATTGTTCGCGAGGTGGCCGGCGTGTTCTACGCGCGCGCGATTGCGCACGTACGCATTCTGCCGGTTAGCGAGTGGGCGACGAGCGAGGCGCGCATCATCGTGCCTCAGGATGAGCACTACACGATCGAACTCGACGACACCGATCGCGACGTCAAGGTGATTGACTTTTTGCGCATGTTCAACGACCTGCTGGCGCTTTTCTACGCGCACATACCGGCGACGGCGTACCCGTTTGTTATCATTGTGCGCGCACGTGGTGAGCCGCGCGCCGCCAATCTCGCGATTCTCGACGCCGAGGCGAAAGATGGCCTACTCGTTGTGCGTGCCGACTCGGTTACCTTTCTTCAGCTCGGCTCGTACGATGGGCAACTGCAAATGCGTCGCATCATCCTCGATGTATCACGTGCGGGTGTCGAGCGTGTCGTTGTCTCTCAGCTGCCCAACGACGCACTGTTTGGTGATTTGCGCGGCGTCGACGCACTGCGTCCTCGCATCGAGCCTGCCGGTTCGACGATCGATCAGATTCGCACCATCGTGTCGCAACCGATCGAGACGCTGGCCATTCTGCGTGGCGCGGCGCTCGCGCCGCTATTCAGCGAGGCGATTGAGGCGCAGTTGACGCGCGCACCCGCCGTCGTCAACGACATGCTCGGTCTGCTCGTGTTTGCACACGCCTACGCCGCCGCGCCCGCCGACGAGCGTGGCGTGCTCGGCCGGCTATATCGCAACTACACGCCACAGTTGCGTGAGTACGTACGCGAGCTGATCGGTGCCGTCTACGGTGTGCGCGATCTCGAGCAGTATGAAGGCTCCGAGTCGTCAAACGAGGACGACGAAGACGACGAGGAGGACGATGTTACGCTGACCGGTTTGCGTCGTGGAGGCACAAACGTGCGCCAGGGCGGCCGACGCACGATCGTCGTGTCGTACGAGCTGGCAAAGTCACGCGCCAAGCGCAAGAAGGGCGAGAGCGTGGACGATGACGACGACGACGCTGGCGGCGACAACGACGATATGTCTGAAGATGTCGCAGCACGTGAGAAGAGACCGCGTATCGACACACCTGACGCCAGCGGTCGTCAGGTTGACGACGACGAGCTCGAGAACATCGTTCTACCGCCTGAACGCGCGCCCGATCTGTCACCGACAGCCTACGTCACACACGATCTCGTCGCAAAGATCCTATTCGACTTTGTTGCACGCAATCGGCCCGGCGACGTCGCTTCGTTGCAAAGTGTCGAACGCTCGTTTGCACGCGTGCTGCAGTTTGTTCAGCCTGAGGTGTTCAAAAATCTGTGGGAAGAGAAGTATCCGGTGTTGTCCGCCGAGCTGAGATCGCCGATGGAGCATCTTTCATTCGGCCGATGGATACCGCGTGCGCGACGCGCCGACGCGCTCCTAGCGCTTCTGTACACGCGAATCGCCGAGCTCGACAGTCAACTCGATCCGCTGCGAAGTGAGGCGTACGACGTTGCGCAGGCGATCGAGCGCACGGCTGCAATGGTGACGGCAGACACACTCGCTGCGGCAACCACGCGACTAACCTATCTGCGTTCACTGATCGATGAGCTCGAGACGCAGCGTCGCACGGCACGCGATCTCGTTGTTCGCTACGAGGGACGAGAAACTGTCTCGAGCGTTGGCCAGTCGGCACCCGCGCAACGGCGCGTGTTGGCAATCAACCGCGCCTGGACGCAGCTGTTCGCCATTGTCGATAACCTGGCACACCACCCGCGTGTGCAGGACGCGCTGCTCACCTCGGCGTGGCAGCCCGACGCCGTCGTGTGGCTGAAGACGGTCGAGGCCGACCGGCTCAACGCCAACATACGCCGCGTGGCGCTCGATTTGCCGTTCACACCGCTTGTCGCAAACGAAAACGGCGGCTACCAACGGACGCAAACTTTTCGCGCGAAACTTCCGTTTCGCGGTCGCTACTACGTTGCGCAGCCGCGAGGAACGCCCGATCGCATTCTCAACGTCGTTGCTGGCCTCAACGATGGCGAGCCGCCAGCAAACTCGACGACGCTGCTACTGACGACCCGACGATCGGAGACGATCTTCGGCCAGGAGTGGGCGTTTCGCCGCGAGCAGGCAGTGTTGGCCGTCGAGCGCAACCTCGAACGCGCAAAGCTGCTGTCGGCCGAGTACGGACGACCGGGGTCGGTTTTTCCTAGCGGTCAGCCACTGCCCGCCGACGCCGAAGGCTTCACGCTGTTTGGCGCGCAGTTCATCGAGAGCAACCGACCTGCGCCCAAAGTGCAGCCACGCGTCGTCGCTGCGCGCTACATGATTGGCGACGTCGCTATCATGAGTCCGCAGGTCAACCCGAACCGAATGATACCGTTCTGGGAGCACTACGCCGACGCGCGCCGCGTTGTTAGCATTGCAAACGCGCCGCCGCCGCCGCAGACCGGACTGTGGGACGGCATCCCGTTGGCGCCCGAGCTACAGATTCTAGCAGTCGACGAAGCGCTGCTCAACGGTCTCTACGCACTCGCCGCGCGTCTGCCGATCTTTGCTACACCCCGCGACGTACAGCCGTTCGAAACGCACTTTCAAAACCAGCTGCGCCTCGTGGCACACCGCAACGCAGAGCGTCTCGTGGAGTTTGGCGAAATCACAGACGACGAGGTCGCGGAGACGGCAGATCGGTTTTTCATCGATGAGATGCTAATGCGCGACGCTCTGGGCGAGGGCGCAATCGTGTACGATGTCGTTTGGCGTCGCACACTCTTCAGAGAGCTCGAACGTGGCGATCTGGGCGATGAGATTTTCACCGAAATCAACTTGCTGTTTGTGAACATGTTTGGCAGCGAGGAGGCGTACGCGGCCGAGACCGCAGAGACGGGACGCCGCTTCCGGAAGGTCGAGTACGCCTTCCTGCAGTTTCTGTTCAATGCCATCGTTGTGAAAACGGTCGAGTACCTGCGTGAGCGAAACGACATGTTGGAGACGGTGCGGTTCAACGAAGGCGCAGCTGGTACTATTTCTCGGCTGCTGGGCGGCGGGCTGTTCATTCGTCAGTGGTACAGTCAACCGTTGTCAGATCTGGCCGACACTGTCGACTTTGGAATGGGCGACTTGCTCGAAGAGGCCTATCTCGCCGACACGACCAACGCACAACGTCGACAGGAGCTGATTGGCAAGCTGCGCTCGATCGGCATCGATGACTTTGTCGAGCCGGCGGCGCCGCCGTTGCAACCGTGGTGAAACAGTGCAACCAATGAAGCAAGTACAATCATATTTCGTTGGTTTCATTTCTGTTCGTCGCTCACTGCGCGCAGCGATCTCGCGCGCGCCGGCGTGCTCAGTTGATCATTCGCAATCTGCACACGCGGCAACGGCTCCTCGGACAGCGGTCGCGGCGTGCGTGGTGTGCGTCGCTCGAGCAACAGCACAATCCCGTCGACGATCGTCGCGCCAAAGTACAGTCGCCTCGAGTCGCTGATCGATGCGCAGTGTTCGCGTGCAAGCACCGCACGCTCATCGGCGCTGTCGGCCTCGATTTTCGGTGACATACGTTTGAGGTGGAGTGCCGTCGAGCGATGCACCTCGATAGGTGTGTACGCACACCCGCATCGCACGCTGCTGTGGAACGCACCGCGTGGTAGAAACGCCGTGCACGTAGTCTCGCTTGGTCGGCAGCGTGCGTGCGTCTCGATGCCCGCGATGCACGCCAGCGCGCGCACCAGCTCGATCTGCGTCGGCGTCAACATGTCGTACTCGAGTCGATCGGTGCCATCGCACATCGCGTGAATGACCTCTTTGGCTAGTCGCTTGACCAGCTTGCGGTTGTCGAACATCAAAAGTCTCAGTCGTTGGCGCTCGGCGTAGACGTCAAACGGAAACTGCACGTTGGTGGCGCGCGGCGGCACGGGTCGGCGGCGCACCTCGTACGTCGGGTTGTCGGCAAATTCGAGCAGCTTGCTGATCTCAGAGTACGTCAAGCACCGTCCCTCGGGCGCCCAGTATTCGAGCGGTCGGCGGTGCGTCGGCGAGAACTCGTTCGCGCGCGTGTCGAGGTCGCCATCAAAATCGTATTCAAGCGGCTCGGCGCCACTCAGCACCGACGAAGTAGATGAGGATGATGTGTTGAGCGAGCACGTCGACGACGATGATGTGTTCATCGAGCATGGTGAGGTTGTTGCACCGCGCAGGCCCATCAGCATGGCATCATCGTCACTGGCGCCGTCGCGAGGCGAAAGCATTGTTGGTAGCGGTGGTGCGGGCGCCGCAGCAGACTCATCGTCGTGAGTCTCTGGTTGAGTTCGTCGCTGACTCATTGCATGCGCAGTCGGTTGCAAAATTGTAACACTTTTGCCGGTTCGGGCGTTGGCTCAGTTGCTCGCGCGCGACACGACACACTTCGCAAATATGTACCTCTGCCGGAGCTATTAAAATTTCCCGCTCGGCCGGAGACCTAAACGATGCTCTATTTCATTTGACGCGTTCGCGCTGATTAACGACAATGACAACGAAACGCCGACGCAACGAACTGCAAGCACGTATCGATCTGGCGGGCACCGAAGAGCACATCAAGCGGAGCTGCGTCAACGTACCACTCACGCCCAACGACTCGAGATACGCCATCGCGTTTGACACGCGCGATCGACTGGCGTACGCGGCGTTCACCACGGGCGAGCCGCCTGTTGCCGTTCACCTTGCCACCGTGCATGGACCGCCCGTTAAAGTGCACCTCGGACCTGCCGATGCGTACACGGTGGCGTTTCTCACGCTACTCGACTCGGGAGTAGTTGAGCATGTTAAACGCCTGTTTGCCGACGAGCGAGCGGCGATTATGCGTGGCGAGAGACTGCCAATCGATGAGCGACGACCGAAAGTGATCCGTCGACAAACACCCGACGAGCCTGGTGTTGTTTACTGCTTCTGGAACACACGCGACGCACCCGAGTTGAAGAAGATTGGCCGCACACGACGGCGAGCCGAGGAGCGTGGGCGCGAGTGGGAGGCAACGTTGACGCCCGAAGAAGGCCAGCAAATCGTGATGCTCTTCTCGGTGCCAACGCGCTACAATGTGTTTGCCGAGCGCATCGTACACGCAACGCTGCTTTGCGAGCATCAGGACGGGCGTGTCAACGAGGCGACGGGACAACTCCTTACCGAGTATTACCGCATTGTGAACGTGATGGCACTCAAGTTGTTCGTTATGATGTGTATTGGCTACATCGATCAGTGGGGCGACGAGGTGCGACGCGAGTTTGCAACAACCTCGCCGCTGTATGCAGAGTGGCGAGCGCTCATGCAGGACAGATAAAAAAAGTGAAAAGCTCAAGCAGTGTGCGAATGAACAACGCAGCTCTCGCCAACAGTGCACCAGCCGTCGTCGATGGACGTTCAAGCAGCGCAGCACGTCGTGCACGTCGCAACCGCGGCGGCTACAAGCAGCGTGTCGCTAAAGCCCAACTCGCGGCAACGCCAGGCGTTGCCGCGCCACCCGATGACCAAGCGTCGGCCAAAGTAGTCATCACAACTGTGTGTACGCGATGCACTGCAGTCTGCACTCTACCCGACGAGACCAAACCGGCGCTGTGTCGACAGTGTGATCAGTTCCGACAGGTGTTGGCGCGCTGCTCGATGGACTTTGCCGCGTTTCAGAAACGTCTGGCGGAGCAGAACAATCGCTGCAAGATCTGCGAGCTGCAGTTCTCCGATCGCGTCAAGACGCACGTCGACGTGTGGCCCGCGGGTGAGCACGCCGTCGTGCACGGCATCATCTGCAAGGCGTGCAGCCGCACGCTCGGCCGTCCCGAGAAGTCGCTGCCGCGTCTGCTCAAGTCGGCGCGCTACTTGTGCAAGGCGATGCTCGACAACTCGCAGAGTGTGCCCATCTCGACGTCGGTGACGAATGCGCTCACCGACACACATGCGCATCTGCACAACTCGATTGGTCGCTTCGGTGTGCTTCTGCCGACGGCCGAGGAGACGCCAGCGGCCACGCCCGCGCCCGCAAGCAATTGAGTGAATAAGGCTATCTATCTTTTTCATTTCTCACTGCGACCGCTTCCGTTTTCTACGCTTCACTCGCATCTCCAAACACTTGAGTAGCTCATCGACTCGTCGGCGCGTCTCGTCGGCGTGTCGTGGCTTCTCTTGCAACACAAAATACAGATAATCGAGCACGAGGTAGCCCAAATCGCTCCTCGTCTCATCAAACGCTGCGGCGTATCGAACGGCGCCGCCGAGCGTGTCGGCCGCTCCGTTTGTCCACACGTAGTGCTTCATCACGCTCAGCAGCAAGTAACTCGCCTCGACGTAGAGCGAGAGCAACCAGTCGCCAGCGACGGTGGATGCTCGCAAAACAACTTCGGTGTGCCACCAGTTACTCGGATCGTCGCTGGCAGCCAACCACACATCACGCTCACGATCGCTCAATCGTGCCTGCCGCACAGGCACCAGTAGATTTGGCGAGTTGAACAGCGCCGGTGTGTCGACCGACGGTGCGTGTGCGCTCAAGCAGCTGAATTTGACGTAGCGTCGCTCACCACCGCGCCGATCGGTGAGTCGAGTCACCCCGACTGGCTCGCAGCGCAGCACATCGACGCCGAGCGTGCAACAAACGGTGTCGGCTGGCATCAGGTCGCACAACCGCTCTGCTCCAGCGTCGAGCAGGCGATCCATCAGTGAGTCGGTGTTTGAACCACCAATCGGCTTTGACCAGTCGAAGTAGTCCTCGGTTTCAGAGTCATCATCGTCGTCGTCGTCACCGTCGGGCTCGCTCACATTCCCATGCATGAACGCCTTGTACGACGTCGGCAGCGAGTTCATCAACCGCCGACGCTCAGCGGCACTGTTGAACACGAGCGCCAGCAACGGCCACCGCTGAGCCATCGACGTGGTTGGCTCGTCGGGAAGCAGGTGCCGTGACGACGCGAGCGTCGGCGTCGACTTACCACCCCAGGTGGCAGGCGACGAGGGCGGTGGCGTCGTTGGTGGTGAACGCGTCCAGCGCGAGGTTGAGGGCGATGCGCGTGGTGAGATTTCGTTGTTGACCGTCGTCATTCTGGCAACTGTCGCTGCGCGTGAGACGACACATTACACTTCTGCACAAACACTCACTGCGCACACACAACCTATTCAGAGTTGTGCGGCGGGTCGGCTATCGTTGGCAACACAGCGGCGATCCAAACACACTTTGGATTGCATGTGCGGCCGGCAAGCGCAATCCAAAGCAAGTAGTGTGTGCGTCTGTTTGGATTGTCGTGAATTTGCTGAAGACCACACCCGGCGCACACGCCCTTCGCTGACAATCCTTCGCAACAGATGAATCCCACACGTCGTCGTGCGTTGTTGCTCATGCAGTCATTTTCGTGTCGACACGAGCAGTCGCTCGACGCCAACTTTGCGCGTCTGCTTGGCCGGCCGGTACCTCGGCAGCTGCTCAGCACCGACGAGAGTCGACAGTTGTTCGAGCAGGCCATTATCGATGTGGCGGCCGACGCCAATCGCCTGCGTCTCGATCGCTGGGGACTGCCACAGACCAGCGTGGCGGTCTTCACCGACGACGCCGACATCGACGTTTTGTTGAGTCGATTCGAACAGGCGTGCGACAACGGCGACGAGCGGCTGCTTAACGATATGTTTCGAAGTGGAGATTTCAACACTCTACTGCTCGAACGCGAGCTCGAGGTGCGCCGTCGCTTCGTCGACACGCTGCTCGGCGGGCCGGATCACGTGTTTGAGTTGCTCGTACATGGCGGCTACCTGTTTGGCGACACCGAGCACGACGCTGTGCTCGGCGGTCCTGGCAAACTGGCGGTGTTGCTGGCAACGCTCAACGACCGCGAGGCGTTCAATCGGTTCAAGCTGATGATCACGCGCATTCGCTTCTCGTTTATCGAGCTGCTGTTGATGCCACTTGGTCTCGCCGCTGGCACGCTGAGCGGCGACGCGCTGATTGGCGACGTCGAGCAGTTTGAACCGTTTGACCCGCCGCATGGGATCTATCGGCCGTTTCGTGCCGTCCTCAACGAACCGATTGAGGAACACGCCAACATCGACGCTGATCTGGGCGCCGGCGGCGATGAGCAACCAACGACACACAACGAGAGCGAGCTCAAGGCACCACCGCCAACATTGCCTTCACTCGCCAAAGGACCGCCGCCGATCAAGCGTGCGGCGTCGGCACGCAGTCTGCTGCCGCGTGCGAAACGCGTTCGTCGTCCAACCGAGCGACTGAAAATGTCGAAAGAGGCAGCGGCTGCCGACGACGACGACACCGACGGCGAGGATCTCGCTGCACCCGACGACGATGAGGATGAGTCGTTTCGTGATGACAGCGAGACGAGTCACACGCTGAAGACGGCCGTCAACGGCAACAAGAAAACCAAGTCGTTTGTCGCTCTCGGCGACGAGGTTGACGAACCACTGATTGAGGTTGACGATGACGATGCGGCATCGACGACAGACGACGAGGACAGCTTCGTTGTACCCGATGACAAAGTCGAGGAGGACGGCGAGGCGTCAGACGACGACGGCGACGCCAACGAAGACGACGATGATGAGTTCCGACCGATCAAGCGCAAATCGGAGAAGAAGCGTGCGAGTGCCAAGAAACGCCCCGCCGTGCCCGAGACGAAGGTGGCACGCATGAAACGCTCGATGGCCTCGCGTCGTGCCGATGCCAGTGCACGCCGACTCGACATCGAGCTGATGCGCGCGCCGCTTAGCCTGTTGCCGTACGTCGAGGATCTCTCAACCGACAACATTACGTACTTCTACAACTTTGAGCATGCGAAGAGTAAGCCTGTCGCCGATGACGGCTCGATGTTCGACCAGTTTGTGGCGTGGCGTGCCATGCCGGCACGCGAGTGGCTGTCGTCGGCGTTCTTCAAATACGTCTGCACGCGTGTCGCTCACGTGGTTGACTCGATCGGCCAGAGTCTCGTCGTGCGTGCGCACCTCTGGATGATGGCTCGCCTCGCGCTCGTCGGCCGATGCGAGGTGGTGACATGTGTGCATGCCGACGATGCCGGTGACAATCGCAACGCGGCGCGTGACGCGAAGCCGCGCGTGACAGCCAAGTGCGCGCTGTGTCGCGCCGCACGCTGCTCGCCGCCGTGGACCAAGATCGTGTGCAAGTTCGACGACGCCTCGTGTCGTGCGCAGTGCGTCGAGCACGGCCTCGCGCCGACGCAGTACGCCGGCTCGCACTGCGGTGCACGATTCGTGCACGTCGTCGCAGCACTGCAGTTGATGCGCATGGCACACCTCGAAATAGTTCGCGACGACAAGTACAACGCCGCGGTGCGCAGTCGGTACGATGTCGTTGTTGCTGCACTCGAAGCCTGTGCCGAAGCGGTTCGCGGCAAGCCACCGCGCGTGCGCGATCGTCAGTGGGCTGGTCCGTGGAAGGGCGAAGCGCCACACTGGTTCTACGTGCCAACGGTGAGCCCTCGGCGGTCTTCGCAGATCGACGCTAGTGTATAGAGAAGCTCAATGACAGTAAACCCTGTGCAAGAAACGAATGTCTTCGTCATCGTCGGCAGTTAGTGAGACGTCAGCGACGCCCGTAGTTCGTGTGCGACCGACCAACGAACCAAAGTATCGCGGGCGCCGCGAGCGTTCGAATGCGCTGGCAGGTGGTCACAGAGAAGCACAGACGCCTGTGCCAAATGATAACGACGATGGTGATGGCGAGGTCGACGAGGGCGAGACAAACGGTCACCCTAGCTGGCAGACTGCACGCTACGTGACACGACTAGTTGCCGAGCAGATCACTCCGCTGCTGAGCACGGCGGTTGCTGCCACTGTGCGTCACCTTCGCTACGAGGACCGCTCATACTTGCCTCGTTTCGTCACGACGCGGCTGACCGATCCGTTCCTCGCGTTGCGCAACTGCGTCGACGAATCGCTCATCTTTGAGCGTGGCATTGCCGACATCTCCGACGCGTTCATGCGTCAGGCGGCAGCTAGTAGCGCCGCCGAGTCAAAGACTCGCAGTTTACGACGCACGCTCACAATGCGTGGCAGTCGTGCAACTGTCGCGCTCGACGACAGTAGTCTACCAGGCACGCTTGGCGTGCTTGACGAGCAGAAGCGCATCGCAAAGATCATTACCGCCGAGGCCGAACGTGTAGCGGCTCGCCTCTCTGTTGTGTCGGAGGTGTTTGTTGCTCAACTCGCTACACTCCTCAACATTCGCGACCGGCAGTTGCATCTTGACATGCGTACGTTTGCGCCACACATCCTCGTACACCCAAGCGTTGCGCGACATGCCAGCTTGGGTAAGCTAAGACTGGGTGACTGCACGTTGATCCTCGAGCTGGGGCGCGCGTACATGCGCGAGTTCATTCTCCTCGAGACGTACGCACAGGCGTATCGCATCGATAACGCTGAACGACGCTGCGAGACGCTTTCGCGGCACGCGGACGCGTGGTTGGCCGAGCACTTTAATGCTGCGGCGGTGGCTGACATGCTGCCTGTTGACTGGTTCCTCGACGAGAAGACACACGAGCCGCTCGACGACGTGGTGCTCGATGCCAGACGCGAGGCAATGCGCCGCGAGGTGCCGTTTATGATGATTGGCTTCCTGCACGCGATGCGCATGAACGACGAGCGCGACTTGGTTGTCTGGTCGATCTTTCAAAAGTTGATTTGAACGAGATGCGTGCGTGCAACGATAAATTTACTTCTTCGTGTCCGTGCTTGTGTCGACTTTGCGTTTCTTGCGATTCTCCAGCTCCTTGCCCAGGATGGCGGCGTCGCAGAGGAGGTTCTTGACATACTGAATGTGATCGAGCGCCGCAATGAATCGGCCCACGTCGATCGTCGCTGGGCGCGCCGCGTTGAGCTTGGTAGCCATCGCCGCGCACTCGGTTTGCGCCAGCTTCATGAAATCAAGTGTGTCTTGGTCGCGGTCGAACATGCCATTGATCATATCGATGCGCACATCGACTGCCGGATTGCCACTCATTGTCGATGATTGAATGAAGCGCTGAAGGATTACCGCGTAGACAAAATAGTCGTTGTTCATTCACGGTGGAGTTTAGTAGTAGAACGTCACGTCGACGATGTTGTTTGGCGGTCCAACCTCACTCACCGCATCGGCGATGCAGAACACATCGACGTCGATTCGTGTGACGCCGCTCATCGCTGCCACGGCCTGAAGTGCCTGCAGCTCTCGCTCCTCAACATCGATCGCGCGCGCCGACACAATCATCGTGCGTGGGTGCATAATCGTTGCCTCGTCGACCTCTGACGAGCTGTTGATCGAGTCATTGACGCCTCCACCGCGCACCAGCGCCATGAGTCGTTGTTCAACACTGCGTTCAAGCGCGGCGGCACCGCACATTGGACCGCCTGGAGTGGTCGAGAGTGGAGGCACAAACTCCTCCGATGCGAGGAGCATGTCGATCGCAGCCATTTGCGCCGGTGTTATGTGTAGGTAGGGCACAAGCGCCACCTTGTCCGACTGCAGCAGCACCTGGTTGAAGTAGGCGCCGTACGTGCCACGCTGCGCGCCAGCGCCTCGACCGCCGTGTGTGGGTCGCATCACTGCGGCGAAATCACACAAACCAAGCTCGGCGGTTGCGAGCGTCTGCATCTTCACCGTGTACTTGTAGAAATCACTCACGTCGGCCGAGTTGTTCCGATGCGCCTCGGTCAGTTCGGGCTCGCTGGCGAACAGTTCGATTGTCAGTCGCGTGCCCGCGCACCTCTTTCGTGCCTCGTCGACAAAGAGGCACTTGTCGTGTAGGTGCCTCAACGCACGTCCGTACACGCCACGCGCACGCTCGTCGGCACTGAAGTGTTCGGAGAGCGGCAGCATCGTCGGATCGCTGCGCGCCGTGCCGTCGACAATTAGCAGCGGTAGCCGAGCTGGTGCGTGCTCGATGGCGGCAGCTCGTTGGCGGTAGAAGCGCGTAGCGCGCAGCCGACGCTCGCCGATGTCATCGGCAGTCCAGCGTTCAAACTGCGCGTAGGGAATGAGCACACAGATGGTGTGCGCCGGCACGCTGTCGTCGGCGACATCGAGGTGCGCAGCGGGCACGGCCTTCTTGTTCGTAACAGCGTGCAGCGACAGGCAGACGACGTAGCAACGCAGCACGCGAACCATCACATCGAGCAGGTCGTCGTACGCCGAGCCCTCGCCTCCACGAGGCTCGAGACGTTCGAGCAACTCACACGCCTCGAGAAGTGGTTCGTGACCGGTGCCCTCGCAATCGTCGCCGCCGCAGATACGTGCCGACTTGAAGTCCTCAGTCAGCTCAATGCGATCTTCGCTGTACGGTGCCGATGCAACATTCTCATTCGTAAAATCATCGAGATAGGGCATCGAGTTGGCGTAGATTGTGATCGTCATCACGAGAAGGCGTGTAAACGCATGCTCGCGCTGCCCAATTGCTCCATCGGCGAGCAGACGCTCACCATAGTCGATCGCCTCCTCGGCACGCAGATGACAACGGCGCAGCGAGTGGCGCACCGCCTCGGTGTAGAACGAACGTGCCGACGGCAGATGTGAGCGGTACGCGAGGTAGGCAAATGCCGGTGTGAACAGATAACTCATACGCCACTCGGGACAGTGAAAGTGTGCCAGAAATGGCTTCGTTGGCGTTGGCAACAGCGCCGGACCGTTGCGACTCGTGAACGCCGTCAATGAACGAACAACGAGATCACGCATCACTTCAGCGATAGCGCCACGCTGCTCGTCGGTCTCGTTGTCGATCTGTGGCTGCGAAGGCAAAATTACCGAGCGCTCAAAGTCGTCGACGCTGGCGTGCGAACCACTTGCGTTGTAGAGACGTGCGTGACGCACAGTTATCACGCCCTTGCGCAGCGCGCCGTCGGGACGTCGCGGTCCTCGGCCCTCGACACGTTTCTCCTCGGGTGGATTGGCCGTGTTCTGAACGACGGCAAACGAGCGCTGCTCGCCCGGTCGACGAAGCATCTCGAGTAACTGACGCATCGACACGCGTACTGTGCCCACGCGTGTCGGCACCACGTTGCCATCCTCGGCCACCGTTGTGGCGTAGGCGTTGAAGATCAACGACGACGAGCGCGACGCACGTCCAGGCTCGAAGCGTCGACCTACGGCGGCAAACGATGCGTACCCACCAGCGTCGCGCAGCGGCGCGTAGACGTCCAACTCGCTTGCCGGAGTCGTGAGGGGAAGTGAAACGCTGCGTACCGCGGCAAGTCGGTCGTATTCGGGTTGCGGGAATGACATCGTCAACGGTTTGCGTGGTCGCAGTTCGTGGCTGGTGAAGATCTGCACCCACAGCGGGTACCTCTCGCAACGATAGCCAGTGCCGCCCGCGATCTCTGGTGTGTACAGCATTTCAAAACGTAGTTCAAACGATGGCGTCGTCATTTCTGTGCGCGCACGTGCACGTCTGTGTCTCCATCATTGACTACTTAACGAGACTCATAAAGCGAACAAACGCGTCCTGTTACAATCGCTTCGCTCGGTAATCACCTCGATGCGGCGAGGATGCTAGCATTCTCGCGCGTCGCCGCCACTACTCCGACGTCTTTGTCCATCGCGTGCGTGCGTGTGTGAACATCTCACTTGTTCGTTTGTGAGTGTAGACTCTCAAGGGTGTGTCGGCCGATGTGATCATTCTCGAGGAGGCGGCGTACATGGACTTGGGCGTGTTCTACGAGGTCGTCGTTCCGCTGATGGAGGTCAAGGGCACGGCGACGATCGCCATCTCGACGCCGCTCGGCGCGTGGAACTTCTACTCGGAGCTCACTGAGCTGCGCGACGCCAACGGCAAACGTGTGTTCAATGTCAAGCACATCGATGCCGGCAAGCGTCCGGTTTGGAAGCCCGAAGAGACGCTGTCCAAGGTCAAGGCGATCTACGGCAACAGGAAAACGCTGCTCGAGCGTGAAATTTTGGGCAAGATCAGCGACGCGGTCAACACGGCGTTTAACAGGTGCGCAAATGTCTACACGTTGCGTAACGACAACTGACGTTAATCTCTCCAATGCCACTCATCGGTCCTAATTCATTTGTGCTCGACGGTGTCATTTGCCAATTTGACGATGTGTCGGAACTGTGTCCGCCGCCGTTTGGTCTGGAATGGCTGCGTAACGCTGACAACAACCACGTTTACGGTGCGCGTCTCGACAGGCACGTGCTCAAGGACTTCTTCGAGGGCGAGCTGTGGGACGAGTCAGAGCCGATCAACGACAATGTGATCTACATCGCGCTCGACCCGAACGGCGGCGCCAACGCGAGCAATGCGAGTGGCAGCGAGACCGCGCTGGTGGGCTTCTTCATGAGTCGCGGTCGACTCGTGGTGAGTTGTTGTTTCGTCCTGTGCGCGTTTTATTTCGTTGCGGTCTGTTGCGTCTGTTGCGCTGCGTTTCAATGTGCGAGTCGTGCCATCTCGATCGGCATGTACGGCGGCAGCTGCGCCATGTAGTCGTTGACGCAGTCCTCGGCAAACGTGTCACTGATCTCGAGCACCTCGTTCGCACCGTCGATGAGCCGCGAGAACTTCTCGCGCAGTCTCTTCGTCGCAAACGACGCGAGAGCGCGTCGATCGAGGAACTTGGCCGTGAACCGCTCGTTCGACGTGTCGGGTGGCGGCAGCAGACTGTCGTCGGGCGCAAAGTATCGCACCGCCTGCTCAAAGTCGGGCAGCAGACGTGCGAACAACGAATGTTCGAGCACCAGTCCAGCGAAGAAGACCGTGAGCTTCTGGATACGCGAAGCGTCGTCGTTGGGCGCACCATCGCACAGCCGACGAAAGACACGCTCGATTGTCACCAGCTCCTCCTCGCCGACGGTGCGCGAGCGCTCGGGCAGCGCGCCGTTGGCGCACACGGCTCGGTACTTGGCGATGCGACCCATGTTGCGATCGGTTAGCAACTGCTGGATCGTCGACATGACGGCGTGCAGTTCGGTGCCGCGTGGATTCATGATGACCGAGTGCACGAAGAACGCGCGATCAAAAACCGATACCACCGTGTCGTTGGCTGCCTCGAGCGAGCGAACTTTCGAGCGCAACGTCGTATCGGTTGGCGGCACCGTTGAGATGCTCAACGAATAGGCATTGGCAGTCATCGCACGCGTTCACTTGTTTTGTTGTGTGCGCGCGGGCGTGTGGTTTGGTTCGTGTGTACCGTTGTGTGTCGGTTTCTTTGGATGATTTGACGTCTCCTTCAATAGGTGTGCGCTCTCGCCGCTCACGGCACCGACGATGTCGATCAGCCGTGGCTCATGTTTCGCTCGCTGTGCGCGCGGCTGCGTGGCGTGCCACGCTATCGAAACTGCAAGTTCCGTGGCATCTTCGAGGCCAACCTAGGCGATCAGGCGCAGTACGTCGCGCGGCGTGCCGTCGCCGAGCTGAGCGACGTCGAGATCGTCTGCTCGCATCAGCACTGCTACGGTGTGTTCACAACGCCGGGTGTGACGGAGAAGTACGTGTTCCGCCTGCGTGAGAAGCTGCAGGAGCGGGCGGTGATGTACGCGCCGACGCTGGTGTCGGTCAACCCGTTCGACGCGTCGCAGACCGACGAGGAGCGTGTCAACGAGGCGCGACGCAAGTTCGAGCGTCAGCTCACCGAGTTTCGCATGGTGTTCAACGTGCCCAAGTCGGTGCTTTCGAAGATCGGTATCACGTACACGGGCAAGGCGGGCAAGGACAACGAGCGCACGACGCGTGCGCAGGACGACTTGTGCATGGCGCTCCTGTTTGGCTACTTCTACTACACGATGCTCACCGCCGATCCGCCGCGTGCCCATCTCAAGGGCTTTCAGAATGCGCTTGTCTATCAGCAGGCTGAATGAACGAACACAATCTTTTTGCGAGCGTCGATCATTTGATCGATTCAAACAGTGCCTACTCGATCCAAAGTCGCGCGCGACGCGCACACGCGTCGATCACGATGAAGATAATCACGAAGGCATTCACAGGCGATCGCATCGTCGGCAAGTTCACCTGCACGGGCTGCAACTCTGAACTCGAGGTTCACATATCCGACTGTACGGCTGGCGTGGCGGGCGACTACAGTGGTGACCGCGAGGCCTACGTCGCATTTCGGTGCGTCGTTTGCGGCAAGTCGAACCCCGTCGGGCTGGGCTGGTACGAGGCTGTCGTCGAGTACCAGCGTGTAACCAAGGCCATCGAGGAGAAGACGCGCGAGGAGTTGCGCGTGATCGAGGAGAAGACACGCGCAGACATGCGCTCCGAAGAAGCGGCTGGCTCAAAGTGAAAAAAACTGCACTTGAATTGTTTGCTTTTTATCATTCCTCATCCTCACCATCATCATCGATGTCTTCGACATTCTCATCGTCGTCGTCTGCGTCGTCGTCATCATCGACATCCTCAATCACGTCGTCGAGCTCAACACTGTCCTCGTCGGCGTCGGCGTCGAGATGCGACGCCGACGATGCAGCCTTCTTGACAGCCTCGATCTCAATCTGCGCCTTGAGTTTGTCGGCCGCCTTGCGCGCCTCGTCAAACTTGCCGATCGAGTTGCGCACGCCGTCGAGCGCCGCCTTGAACGCACGCTTCGTCACGTTGAACGCCGAGTCGGCGACCGGCTCCTCGACGATCAATTTCGTCGCCACAGCGAGCGGCGGACGCTCTTTCACCGACTGTTTCATCAGTTTGCCGTTGAGACGCGGCGCGACGGCCTCGGAGACGACGCTGGTGAAGTGCTCGAGCGTGTGAATGCCAGCGACGAGTTGCGCCAGCGAGCGGTACACACGCAGCTCGCGCTGCACCTTGCGCAGCGTGTCGCCCGAGCCGACGCTGCCCGTGCACTGCAGTAGGCGCGTGTCGCGCATCAACACCGGCCGCCCGATGATGGCACACACAACGTGCTCGTCCGAGTTCTCGTTGAGCTTCTCCTGTTCGTTCGCCTTCGCCTGCACGATCGTCACCTTCTTCACACCGCCCAGCAACGAGTAGGCGATCAGGTTGAACGCCTCGGCGTCGGCGTCACGCACAAAGCCCAGCATCACTGAGATCAGTGCCTCGATGTACGCGACGTCGTTGCGCAGTGCCTCGGCCGTCGTGTCGAGCAGCGGCTGTTGCTTGTCAAACTGCCCGTCGGTGAGCGACACCGAGTTGAGCATCGCGAAGATCGACGACTTGTTCTCGCGGTCCGACGGCTGGTTGCGTAGGTAGTCGGCGGCGACCACCTTCAGATAACCGCGCAGCTCGGCCTCGGGCGGCACGGTGAGGTTCTCCTCGTAGTAGGCTTTCTGTTTGCGCTTGAGGGCCGCGCGCGGCTCCTCTTCGGCGCCGTTTGACGTGCGAATTCGCGCTGTTGTGTCGCCGGCCGCAATCGTCGCAGTTGACGCGCTTCCGTTCGCAATTGGATCGACTGCATGTCCGTTGCTGGCCGCTGCCGCTGGCTGACTCGTTGCTGCACGACGACGCTTCTTCTTTGCTGGCGCCGCCTCGACTTCGACTTCGGCCTCCTCGTTTGTCATCGGCTCCTTGCGCGCAATCTCTGCCATCATAAACTCGTCGGCAGCGTTGGCGTCCATTGTGCCGTCGGCGCTGAGTGCTTTCGCGTTCTCACGTGCGATCTCCTCCGGATCGCTCAGAATGACGACGCGCTTGTTGCCCGTCGCCTTCTTTGCCTTTTTGGATGATGGTTCAGCTGCGGTGGTGGTCATCGTTGGTGTTGTCTTTGCGGGGGTTGCTGAGTTGCGTGGCGTCTTCTTTGAAATAGCTCGTTTCGGCGCCGATTTCGCTGCGATCTCCTCGCTTTCTTCTTCATCGTCGGCGGCATCGTCGTCGTCATCATCCTCGTCGGCGGCATCGTCGTCGTCGTCATCCAAAGCATTTTGATTGTCCAAATCTGCCTCGTCGTCTTCGACGCCATCATCGTCGACGTCGTTGTACGTTGCGATCGCGTTGTTGATGTCCTCGTCCGTCACGCCCTTGCTCTTCAGGTTGTGCTTGTACTCGGCGATGTCGGCCGCCGTCTCGTCGGTCAGCGCCTCCTTGGCGACATCCTCGTCGGTTTTGGCGACCTCGGTGACGCCGTCGGCCGCCAGCGTCGTCGCAGCCGCACCACCCGCCGCGCCGTCGGCATCGCCGCCCAGATCGACAAAGTTCGGATCGTCGCCCGCCGCCATCGCCTCGTCACCCGCCGCCGTCGTTGCTTTGTCCATCGCCGCTGCACGCTTGTCGGCACGCTTATCGGCACGCTCCGCCTCGGCAAAGATCTTCTTCGTTGCCTTCTCGATGTTCCGCTGTCCGTTGGTCTTCAGTGTCGTGCCCAGGTCGACTGCACGCAGCTTGGCTTCGAGTTCGCTCTCGCTCGACATTGTTTTCTGACTCATGCTGCTCGCAACCATTTCGGTAAGACGATTCATTCTAAGCAAAGCGAATCAGTGTGTTTTCGGGGGTTGCGGTTGACCGATTTGCTCACACTCTCTCCTCGGCTGGTGGAGGCTGTGTACTGACCGCTGGGCGCCCACCGAGCTGCGCCTGGGCTGTGATCATCCAAAGCGAGCGCCGCTGTTTTGGATGACGGGCGCACAATCGCAGAGCTCTTTGGATACGGAGAATTCCACGCTGTTTACTTGTCTGTTCGTTGCGCGGCTGTCTGCGCTGCAGCGTTCTTGGATGACTCTGTCGATTCCAATGGTGCATTGGGAGCCGCGTTTGATGTCTTTGCACTGCTTTCAGGTGCGGTGGCCGGTTTTGTGTGCAGTCGTGCGCGGAGCGTGTTCTCAAACACCCACCGCGTCCACGCAGTCGATAGTGGTGTTGCAGCGAGCTTCATCTCGTGCACACGCATGCGCCGGATGGCCGAGGCGAACGCCTCCGACGTCGCGCCGCGCACGGTTTCGCTCATTCCTTCGGCCATCACGCGCCGCCCAACACACATCCTAACAACGGCACGTCCAGTCACACCGTCCCACACAAGATTGATGTTGCCCATTCGCTTGATGTCGTTGTACGCGGTCGCGTTGGCTTGCACCAGACCTACGGTCGTCGTGTAGAACTCGAGGAGGAGGTTGTGACAGAACAGCTCGATTCGCCGTGTCTCGACCGACGTGCCGCGTTCGTGAGCTGTTGCTGCCGCTGGTGCTGTATTTCCGTTGCTGTCTGCCGATGTCTCCAGTCGCGTCGTCGTCGTTTTGGTTTGCTCGGGTTGGTCGAATCTGTAGTTCAAAACGTGCAGCGACAGCGAGAGCGACGTGTCGACGTCGCCAAACGTGCCCACAAACGCGCAGAACGTGAACCTTTGAAACACGTCGAGATGGAGCGCGCCGCGTCCCCAGTGTGCGGTCGAGGCGTCGGCCGCCAACACGCGATTGAGACCACTCGCTTTGCGCACGTCGATGTCGAATGACAACTTCGTGGTTCGCTCGTCGACGAGCGGACTGGCGGCAATTGCCGTTGCAACAAGTTCCGGTGTGCACTCGGCACCATCGAAGCCTTGCGCTGCGGCGAGGATTGAAAGATCGCGTGTGCCAAAGACTTTGATGAGTCGATCGATTTTGTTGCGAAAGAAGCCTATCCACACGTTGGTGTCTGTTGGGTGTGCCACGATCTTTGAAGGCACACCAAACGGAGGATACGACTCGTCGAATATCGACGAATCGTATCCCCGTTCGTCGAAAATTGACGACGAAACTCCATTCACTTCCAAGGCAGACATCACTCGCTGGCGTCGTGCGCTCGTCGTTTACGTTCTTCTGCGTTTATTGGCTGGTTCATCACGCCGCGCGGTTGGCGGTTCTGGCACAACGAGCTCCTCCGACGTCGTCTCATCGCCCTCGTCGTCGCTCGCCTCGAAGAATTCGGCCGACACGTTCGGCTCGGGCGCGTGCACCCACGCGTGATTCGCCACACCGAGCCACTGCTTCGGCAGTTCGCTTATCAACTGAAGCGTGCGCGCCTCGCGTACAACGTCGCCGCGCTCGCGCGCGCGTGCATGTATCGCGTGCAGCAGCAGCGTCGGCGCGCCGCTCCACTTTGCCGCTCGCGCCAGCAGCGCGTCGGCAGACGCCAGGATGTCAACACGCGGATCGTCGACGAACAGCGCGAGCACGTTGCACATGCCGTTCTCGGCCGCCAGAATCATCAGTGCGTTGTTGTCGGCGGCTGGATTGAAGCGCGGTTGCGCGAAAATCCACCGCGCCAAATCAGAGTTTCGCCGGTGCAGCGCCGAGCGCATCAGGCCCTGGAGACATATCGCCGCACGAATGCGCTCGCATGCGAGTAGCTCGAACAACGACGCCTCCGTCATTGGGTTGCCGAAATCGGGCAACGCGTTCAGGACGGCATCGACGGTGAAGAATCTCGGATCGTTGACCAGGTAGCGCAGCGTGACGAGCTTCGACCTCTCGTACATGTGCCTGAGCACGGCGAGAAGTTCAGGCATGTTCTGCGACAGTGCGAACCGCTCGTGGCCGACGAGGAGATACTCCAGCACCTCGAGATTCTGCGCGTTGGCGGCGCGCAGGACGAGGCGTGCAAACAGTTCCTCGTCGACCACGGTGCGCGGATGGTTGAGGAACTCACGCACCACATGTGCGGGTGCAGAAACTGTCTCGCACAATATCTCCAACGCCGAATTGCGGCTGTAACTCGGGTCGACAATGCTACGCCTGTTTCGCAGCAGCACGAGCTGCACATCGTAGGCGGCGAGACACACCGCCGAGCGCAGCGGCTCGTTGTTGTTAACCGTAGCGTCGGCACCCTTCTTCGACAACAACACGCCGACGAGCTCGGCACAATTGAACCGACATGCCGTACGCAGAAGATGATTGCTGTCGTACGACACGTTGACGACTCGCCGATCACGTGCCAGTTTGAGCGCTACGCCCAAGTGGCCGTTCTCGAGCGCAATGGCCACGCACTGATTCTTCCGGTAGCCCGGATCGACGCTGGGGCAGGCGAGGAGCACGTCGACAATACCATCGTCGCCCACACGCGCCGCCGTCTGCAGCGGCAGGCCCCAACGTGCGTTGGGATTCACACGGCGTCTCGGGTCGGCGAGCAGGCGCCTAACAATGCCAACGCACCGTGCGCCAATGGCCTCGATCAGCACAAACTGATTGTTCACACTCGGATCGATGCGTGTATCTCCGAGCAGCAGCTCGACGACGTTCCAATGATTGAAAGTCGTCGCCATCACGAGTGGCATGCACTCGTGCGCGCGACGCGCGACGAGATCGGCATACTCGTCACGCAGCAGCATCGCCACAACATCGATTGCACCGCTCATCGACGCCGCCGTGAGCAGGTCGGGCACGTAGCGCTCGGGCGCGTGGTCTTGCGCCTGCTGGTCAAACTCAAGTACGGAATGGAACACCTGTGAGCCAGTCATAGACGTCTCAGGCGGACGCGTTCGACTCCTGTAGACCGTGTCTCGAACGGCGTACTTCGCCACGCCACGGCGGCGCCACACTCGTAACGTGTTGCGTACAGTCGGAACGGCAAGCAGCACTCGCAACGTCGCGTCGTGGTTGCACATCGCGGCTGCAAACGCGGCGGCACAGTGTGCCGATGCCGCCAGTGCACCGAGCTCGGCCGCGCTGCCGCGCTCGGGCGCCAGCAGAGCTGTGAGAATGTCGACGTGTCCGTACGCCGCCGCCGCGTACACCGCATGCACGTTGAATCGCAGACTCTGACCCGGCGTCCGGAGGAGGCGTCGAACAATGTAGTACGAGCCGTTGGCCGCCGCGTTTGTCAGCGCCGCCTCGATCGAGCCTTCAGTCTGCATGCCCGGCTGCTCTAGTAGCAAGTCGACGATCGCATACCGTCCGTGCGTAACAGCGCACAGCAGCGCGTCGGGTGTGGCAAAGTACCGTCCGGCTGCACAGTTGCGCACGACGCGTTTGATGACCGAGTATTCACCGTACTTACACAGCCAGCTGAAATTGCCCTCGTCGATGAACGTCTCGCAAAACACGGAATGGTCGAGAAGAATGAGCGCCAAGTCGGGTCTGTCTGATGTGCACGCGCGGAAGAACGCTCGCATCAGATCGTACGTTGTGTCGCAAAGTGCCGAACGCAGCAGTCGACGCAGGACATTGCCGCAACCAGCGTACTCCACCGCCGTTAGTAGAAGCACTTGCGGCGAGCGATGGTATTCGGCGACGACGAGCGGATGATCGATCAGCGTGTCGACGGCGTCGTACACACCGTGCTTCACCGCCGCCTGCAGCACGTTAAGCGCAGGCGGTATCCACTCGCCTGAGAAACGCCAGAGCGCACGTGCGTGCTCCGCACGCTCCGCGTCGAGGAAGCGTTGCAGCGGGTTGGCCCAGCACGACATGCGACGCCAGAAGCGACACACGCGATACACCTTGGCCACATCCTTCTCGTCGACGAGCCACGCAAACACCCAGCGCAGCACGTAGACGTTGCGCGTCAGCAGATTCTCGACGGCGTACGCGCTCTCGTAGCGCAACTCAGCCGCCTTCTCCTTATCCAATCGGTGGAGGTGACTCATGCCAACAGCTACACTCTTTTCGCTGGGAGGCGACTGTGGGCGCGAAGGACAGTTGGAGCACAAACATCCAAACACTTTGCACGATCGCACGCGATCGTGCTAAGGTTCAAATAAACTCTTCATTCGTTCCTACGAACTGTGTGTGCATGCGTGCGTTCAAATCGCCAAATCGATGCCATCGCCCGCCGCTTCGCTCTCGGCTGCCGCTGCACCTTTGCCAGGATCGGCTGCGTCGGCGGCCTTCTTGTTCTTCTTCCCCGCGCCAGCCTCCTTCTTGGGCTTGCGTGCCGCCGCCGCAGGCTCCTTCGCTGCGACCTCTTCGTCGGCGGCGGCTGGTGACGGCGGTGCCGCCGCAGCGGCGGCCGCCTTTGCATCCTTGGCCGCCTTGCGTTCGGCGCGCTCCTGCTTGAGAACCTTGTTCGCCGCCTTGACCTGCGCACGGTACGCCTCGAGCGTCGTCGAGTGATCGCCGCGCGTGGCGAACTTGAACGAGGTGTATCGGTTGTGAATCGTCTTTGTGTGCTCGATGTCGGGCGGCATCACGGTGACGCGTTTCGCGTGGATGGCCGACAGGTTGGCCATCTCCATAAACTCAACGCCGAAGAACTCCATCGCCTCGCGGAGCGCGTCGACGGCGCCAGGTGTCATGCGCAGTCCCTCGATGCTCTCCATCTCCTGCACGATCTCGCGAATCAGTCGTTCGACGGCGCTGCGCGCGAACAACGACTTGACCGAGCGCTGTTGCGCCTCGATCTCGCGCAGCGCCTTCGTGCCGGGGCGCGAGCGTCGCTTCTTCTTCGCTCCATCGCCGGCAGGCTTTGCCTTGTGCGATACGGTGCCCGTCACGGTTAGATTGTGCTTGGCGTCCATTTTGCCTTTCGACGCCGCTTCGGCGCGTCCCGGTGCATCGATTCGCTTCTTTGCGTCGCTCTTGACTCGTGCCATCGGTGTTTGTTGTGTGTGGTGGTTAGTTGTTGGGCTGTGGGCACTCGACCGAGTTTATGTCGTCGGTGGTTTGTTGACTGGCGGCGGTCACCGCGTAGCTTGTCGAGTCTCGCGTCGCCGTCTAACACGACCTCACACGAGCGCGTTGCGACCATCAAAAGTTCGTTTCGAGAGGTACGCGTTCGCTTTGGATGACCTTCGAGGTCAGCAGTGTTGAAAACTTATTTTATTTTTAAATTCGAATTTAAAATCGATTGCCAATCGATAAAAAATGCGTGTTTTCTTCCATTGGCAACTCGCAAGCAGCCCCTTTTGGTGGTAGATAAAGTCACTTGTTTCAGGTCGGCGACCTCGAGGATGAAGTAACCATAAATTAAGACGTATTCCAGTATTTTTTCGGAGTGCCAGCGGCCTTCCAACGGTACCAAACGAGTTGAAAATAATTAAAATAAAATAAGGATACGAAGTTGTTGGGTTCGTGGAATACTTGCACCATAAATCGTTGTATTTAATTTTTCAAGCACATTAAATAATTCGGTTGAAAAATTAAAGACAAGCTGAATTACGGAATATTCTTGCGGGATTTTTTTTTTCATTTTGACTTTAGAAACGCACTTTTTTTCGCTTCGACTTTTTTGGCGCAATTTTTGAATGGTAAATTCGTCATGAAAATAATTCGCTTGAAAAATTAAATACAACGATTTATGGTGCAAGTATTCCACGAACCCAATAACTTCGTATCCTTATTTTATTTTAATTATTTTCAACTCGTTTGGTACCGTTGGAAGGCCGCTGGCACTCCGAAAAAATACTGGAATACGTCTTAATTTATGGTTACTTCATCCTCGAGGTCGCCGACCTGAAACAAGTGACTTTATCTACCACCAAAAGGGGCTGCTTGCGAGTTGCCAATGGAAGAAAACACGCATTTTTCATCGATTGGCAATTGATTTAAAAATCATTTTTGAAAAATTAAATACAACGATTTTCGGTGCAAGTATTCCACGAACCCGATAACTTCGTATCCTTATTTTATTTTAATTATTTCATGCTCGTTTGGTACCGTGGAAAGGTCGCTAGTGCTCAGTAAAAATACTGGAATGCGTCTTAATTTATGGTCACTTCATCCTCGACGTCCCCGATGAGATCGGACGACAAAATGTACCTATGCTCCGGGTCAGAATTTGGATTGCCAATATGGTTTAACACGAATTATTTTGAATTGGCAATTGATTATAAATTCGAATTTAAAAATAATATAAGTTTTCAAAAGGTACACAGCGCGACCATTAGATCTAAACCTGAACGAGTGTGTTTCTTTTGTATGTACCGCCGTCCGTAGACGTCACACGATGAGCGACCACATGCAGTCTACTGATATCTTTGACGTTGCAGCAGAACGACAACGCTTCGTTGCGTCACGAGCCGCAATCGCACGCAGGCGGCAGCCTGCACACTCGGCAGCAATCGTCACGGCAGCCACTCGTCTGAGCGAGCCCGAAACGGTGTTGCGCGACGCGAAGGCGTCAAACGACACGTTGATCGAGCTTCACTCACTGCTCGATGAACAGGCGTCGCTACTCACGTCGGCTGAGCCTGAACAGTGGCGCGCAGCGGCGCGTGACTACTTCAAGACCGATCGACAGTTCACGCTTGCCTACCTCGACCCGCCGTGGCGCTACAAAACTGCGATGAATCGCTCGTGCTCGACCAAGCCACACTACGACACGATGTCGGACGACGAGTTGGCGGCGATGCCGCTGCGCGGCTTGATGCTGCCCGACGCGGCGCTTGCGATGTGGACGACGGCGCCCAAGATGGCCGTCGCGACGCGCCTCCTCGCGCTCTGGGGCTTCGAGTTTCGCACCGTCTTCCTGACGTGGATCAAAGTAACGGCGTCGGGGCAACATCCAATCTACTCGACGGGCGGTGGCTACACGCGTCCCAACGCCGAGTTCCTCCTGCTGGCGACGCGTGGCAAGCTGCATGTTACGGCACGCGCCGCCGGCTCGATGGTCGACTCGGTGCTCGAGACGCGTCGCGCCGAGCACTCGCACAAGCCCAACGTTGTGCGCGACATGCTTGTTGCCGTGTTTGGCGATCGAACGCGCATCGAGCTGTTCACACGCGAGACCGTGCCTGGTTGGCACGCGTGGGGCAACGAGGTGACAAAGTTCAACGAGCTCTACGCGCTGCCAACGAAGAAGAGAACGGCGGGCGATGACGACGATGACGGCGACGACAACGGAGAGGTTGAACGACGCGAGGACGCTGAGGATAACGACGATGACATCGAGGCGGCCAGTGCGAAGCGCGCACGCCTTCTACCAGTTCGACCAGGCAGGAGTCGCGCCAACAATCGCTCGGCGAAGCGCGGTGCGCCGAAAACGACAACACCGCTGCGCGCGGGCGCGCGTGACGTCGGGCCCGCGTCGGTGACGAGCTATTACAACAAGCCAGCCGAAGGAACGAAGATGACGATCAACGACTTCATTCTGCGTGGCTACGAGAGCAGTGAGCTGAGGCAGTACAATCGAGTGACCGATCTGCGTTCGCTGTTTGGCACCGTGCCGAGTGATGCGCAACGCCACTCAACCTATCCGACGCTCACGATCGACGAGGCACGCAAACGCGAGCCACTGATTCGTCGGCTGCAGGAGCACAACGACGAGATGCTGTTCGCGACCAACGTCAACACGGCACGTCGGCCCGTGCGCTACACCGACGCTGAAATGGCCGATGTGTTATGCACGCTTAGCGCGGCACGCGACGCCGGGCTGACAGCGTCGGAGGACGAAATGCTCAACGGCAACGATGTGCCAACCGCGCACGACGGCGATATTGACACTGTGGAGCTCTAAGCGGTACGCACCGGCGTCGTTGAGTAAAAACAACACTACCAACCATAACAACTTTGCACAATGAACGTCGACATCCCAGACGATGAAGCCTACTACCACGACGGCGACGACGATGGTGGCGGCGGTCGTCACATCGAGTACCGTACAGCCGTCGACGATCAACGCAGCACAATCGACATCGCACGCTACGTCAAGTACATGCTAGCAGTGATCGTGCTCGGCTACCTGATTGTGCGCGCACACAACGCATTCGTCTCGCCGCTATTCGACGCGCTCAAGGAGCAGCGCAAAATCATCAACGATCACACCATCAACTACAACAACAAATGCCTCGACCCGCGTGTCAAAGCGTCGTATCAGGGCTTCGACAAGTGCCTGGAGCATGCCGACGTTATCGAGAGCGGGCTGTACTATCCTGCGTTCAAGTCGTACATGCGCAAAATGGATCCGTGCAGCGAGAAGGGCTGCCTCACGATCGAGATGAACGCTGTGTCGTGGCTCACGCTGTTGCTACCGCTCGGCTTTGGCATCGGCGCGCTGCTCACGATCGTGATGCTCGTGTTGATTGTGATCGGTGTGCATCGAATGCTCAGCGCGCGCTACGAGTTTCCCGATCGCATGCCAGCGTACAGCAAAGCGCGTTGGACACCTTCGGGCGGTCGGCCGTCGCCCGCACGCCGGCGACCGACACTTGAAGGGTCGCACGAGTGCGCGCGTTAAATGAAAAAAGACGATTACAACGATCGCGTGTTTCATTTGACAAAGATCTTCATGTACAGATCGCCGCCTAATAAGTGTTCGCACATCAATCGACCGGTTGAATGATGCGCACGTCCTTCCTCGTTGTTGCTGTTCTCCTCGACGGTCGGCACACTGACGTGCTGCTTCTTCATCGGCACAAACTCGGCACTATCACCGCTCACAGCGAGAGATCGTTTGCCATCGGGCAGTTGTCGCCCAGTCGCAACAACGACAGGCAATGTGTTGCTAATGCGTTCCGCCTCCTTCTTGCTCTCGGCCGCAGCAGCTGCCTCTTGTTCGGCCGCTAGCTTTCTAATCTCGGCTGCGCTTAGCTTAATGATCGGCTCGCGCGACTTGGCGAGCACACGATTGCTGTTGTACGCGATCGCCGACGCCTCCACGTCGACCTGCTCCTTCTTCGTGCCTGCCGGTACGCGACGTTTCGCTTTCGCACGCGCGGCGCGTCGATCATGCTCGAGTGCACGTCGTTGCTCCAACGCGAGTCGCTCATGTTCCGCTCGCGCTGCGCTCTCACGCCGACTGATGCTGACAATCTCGGCGAGCGCTCGCGCCGCCGTCTCCTCGGCGACGGCGTGCGCCGTCACTTCACACACCTCGGCCATCGCCAGCGCCGAGATCAGGTACACGACGCTGGCCTGCACCGAGCACCGGGTGCGTGCGTGTGGAAACACAAATGAACCCACACGCGCCACACCCAGTCGTCGATTCTCGGCCGTCGATAGTTCATCAAAGATCAGTTGCTCGACTTCTGTTGAGAACACGCTGCCCTGACGCTCGATCGTGCGCAACGCGCTGCCGTGCGCCTGCTCGATGGTCAGTGCCTCGAGGCGACACTCGAGTGCCATCGGCAGCCATTCGAGCAGACTCGTGAGCCATTTGTCGTCGGTGAACTGCGGCGAGCGAGTCTGGTTGCGCACCGCGATCACGCTCAGCGTCGGCGCGTCGGGCTGGTCGTAGACACGTCGCGCAGCGACGAGCATGCGGTCGTAGTCGAGCTGACGGCCGAATGTGTAGCCACGCATTACGGCGGGCAGGTCGCGCGCTGGACGCGGCACACGTGCCGCCTTGACGATCGCACGCGCAGCCGAGCCGTGGTGCTTGAGAAAGTTACGCACCAGCGGCGAGCGGCGGTCGAAGATCGACTCGTGCAGCAGCTCGTAGCATGCATCGTGTGGCTCGGGCAGCGCCAGCATGCGCGCAACGGTCTTGGTCGCGCCGACGGCGGCGTCGTAGACGCATGCGCATTTCGTCGACGGGTACAAGCAGCGCACATTGTGCGCCGTCGCCCAGGCACGCACCGTCGTCACACGTCGGAGTGTGTTGTTGAGACAATTGTGGCAGTAGAGCTCCGACGCAGCGCCCGACACCAACGCACGCGGTCGCATCATCACCGTTGTCGACAGACTCATCGAGCGGCAGTAGCCGCAGCGACGTTCGGTGTCCTTGGCCGCTTCGAGTGCGAGCTGACGCGCTTCGAGCACACGCTTGACCGAGTCGAGCGTGTGGCAACACAGGTAGCCGAAATGCGACTGCGACTCGTGTGCAGGCATTTCGGCGCACGCGGCGACGTACGCCTTCAACGCGTCGATGTCGTCCGAGGGCGCGAGGCGTGTGAGCGTATCGGTGTACGAGAGCGCAGCGGTCGCCACGTCGTCGGCTGTCGACATCGTGCTCTTTGCTTCGCGGCTGACCGGTTCGCCAGCGACAGAGAGCGGCGTGTCGTGACACGTCTCACAATGCGTGTCCTCGTTGACGATCGAACCGACGTCGCCGTTGCACAGCGGCAGGATGGGCGCGTAGCTAGCGCCGTCGTAGACCGTCCAGTGCGCCGCCGAGCCAGAGATCTGACAGCATCGACGCGACGCGCTGCACGGCATGCCAGTCTGCCGCGCAATCTCGCGCAACAGCGTGTGCGACTCGCTTGCGTGCAACATCGAAAGAACGACACGTGCAGCGCCTGCCAGCGAGGCGTCGGAGTCCTGACGCGGTGCGAAGAACATCATCTGACAGCATTGCGCCGTCGTTACGCGCTGCACCGAGTTCATCGGCACTTGCGAGGAGAGCGAGACGAGTATGCGCTCCGCGTCGGGCGTGTCGGTTAGCGTCAGCAACGAGAAGGAGACAAACTCGGGCGACGTGAGCATGTGGAACATGTGATCGTCGGCGAGCAGTTGTTCGTAGGTTGCGGTGCGGCTCATGCGTTTGTCTGTTGTGCGATCTACTCGATAAAGTGAAGTCACGCTTCAAACTTGTGGGCACAGTGGCGGCGTTTCTATGAAAACATTTGATGTGTGGTCGCGCAATCCAAATGCGTGCCAACAGCGCAATCTGTCAGCCGCAAGTCGTTTATCAAATTTGCAGTCCAGCTTGACGCCAAAGTCGGTTAGAAATGCACGCCCGTCTTGAAGCATTCAGGCGACGCAATATTCAACTCGGAAAGTGCCTCGCGTATACCCTCGGCCAGTCGTTGCATGTCTTCCAGCTCGTCACGGTCTGAAGGTCTCGACGGATTGACAAAGTTCTCGTCGATTCTGCGCCTGATAGCGTGTGCCTCTTTGAAAAGACGGAACATCTCGGTTTCACGCACGGGATTTAGCGCTGCCCGCGACTCTCCGAGTAGGCGGAACACCCCGTGTCCACCGACAGGATTCAGTGCCCGCGAACTCGTTGGAGGAGCGCTTGGCGCAGGCGGTGCCGGTACTGTCAGGTTGCTCAATGGCTTATTTCGCTGCAAGCGATACTCCTCTCGAAGTTGACGGAGTATGCGTAACTCAAGTTCCAGGTAGAGCGTTGTCTTGATTGCCAGTTGCGACGCGCACAGATCGCGGTGGAGATTCCGTCGCCGCTCGGCTTCCTCGTCGTCGTTCATCACGTTGCGAAAGCTACGCTCGACTGCTAGGCTGCTTGTCATCAGTACAAAAACATTGGATGTACTCGCCCACCGATCCAAACGCACGCAGCAGATTTTCTCTATGCCCGCGCTGCGCCCCGCGCGACTGCGTAATCGATGACAGAACAGTCTGCTGCCAGTTCCTCCTCGCCGTCAGTTGGCGACAAGCGCCCCGCAAGCGAAGTCGAAGGCGGTCTCGCGACGCAACCGACAACGCTCGTCGTCGGACCGAAGCGCTACATCCTCGCTGTCGATATTGAGCGCACGGGCCCCGCGTTCCGCTACGGCGTCTGGTCGATTGGTGCCTGCTTCGGCACCGACGATGGCACTATTCTCGAGACGTTCATCTCCTCGAAAACGGCGGTCGACGAGAAGGATTATGATCCGGAAACGTGGACCGAGTTCTGGTCGAAGCTGCCCGTCATTCGCGAGCGTGTGAACTCGTTTGCTGTCGAGGATCACATTCGCGAGTTTCACGTGTGGCTCGAGGCGCTCGAGACGCGCTACGGTCCGTTTGGGCGCAAGCACACCTCCAAGGTCAAGCTGTCGCTGGCGAGTGACAACCCTGGCTACGATTTCGGTCATCTGATGGTTGAGTTCCACAAACATGGCTACGAGCGCGGCGTGGCGGAGATGTTCAGCGACTACGTGTCGACCGACGATCCGAGCGAGCAGGAGAACGGTTTGATACCCGACGAACGCGAGGAGGCGAAGAAGTTTATCACAGCTGGTCACACGCACGATCCGCTCGATGACGCCATTGCGATCTTCCAACACCTGTGCGGCATTCGCCGTGTGCTTGCGTTGCGCGAGTTGAAGGCAAAAGGCATTGTTTCCGCTACGCCGACGACCGTTCGTCCGCCCAGCGACAGCGACTATGCGTAAAGTAAATTACAGAATACTGCATCGTGATTTATTCTCTGCCGCGTGTCGCGCGTCAGACAAAGTTCTTGAAAATGTACTCGTCGGTAATCGCCGTCTTAGCAATGCACGTCTCTGGCACGCCCTGCTGTAGGTACTCGGCTAGCATGCCAGGCTGCCCGACGTGTAGCGCTTTGCTCTGCATCGCCATTCGCCGCCTCGGATTGACATCCTTGTCGAGCAACAGAATCGCACTCATTTTCAACTCGACCTCGTTCTCACCCGACTCGCTCGTTCCGGTGCCAAATTCACACGCGTGAGCCTGTGCGAGCGCTGCGTGCATGCCCTCGGTCATCACCTCATTGGGCACGAGGTAATACTGCGGTGCCGTAAGCACTGCCATCGGCGACGCGTAGTAGATAATACGCGTCACTGTGCCGCGTGAGCGCTGTGCAATCGAGGTGCCCGAGAAACTGGCACTGCGACGTTTGCCTTCACCGGCACCAGCGCGTGGCGTGAGCGCGGTGATCGCTGTGGTTATTAACGTCAGAGTCGTCGAAGCAGGACGTGCGGCGGCGGTCTTTCCTCCGGTGTTACCGCTCGTTGTTCGCTCGAGTTTCTTGCGAGGCGAATCGGCAGGCAAGTTCTGATCGCTAACCGTGCGCGGCGATCCCGGCGGCGTGTGATGCGTCGTCGCAGCTTCGGCGATGAAACTTCTGCTCTTTGGGCCGCTGTAACTCGAGCCACGTGGCAGTGTGAGTGAGCGCGCAAGTGCGCCGTCGTTGTCTGGTCGTGCGTTGCTTGGCGCTGCCTTGGCTAGCAGCATCATAATCTTCTCGTCGCGCGACATTGGCGTTGCGCTTGTTGCCTTGAGCAGACCCGGTTTGGGCGAGGCGGGTGGCGTCTGTGCGTCGACGTACGCCAACTCGCTGCGGTGATCAGATGTGCGAGCAGATACGAGATGGCTGACTGCCGACACGGCGGTTGTTGTGCTCGTTGACAGTCCATCGGCACTGTCGTGCCTGTCTTCTCGTTCCGACTGACTCGAGAGACCGTTGCCGCCTATCACAACACCAGCCATCGCAACGTTGGCGTGTGTGAGCTGTGCGCTATTGCGTCGCTTGCTCATCTTCTTCAACATGCTCATTACCGCCTCGCACTCTACTGAAGTCGTTGCGGGCGCGCGGCTGAAATAAATCGTTGTGCTTCTTTGTGCCAATCACATCGCGCAACGCACAGCGTCTTTGTTCATTAGTTACAACGTTGCCGACTAGATGTCAAACGACTCGGCTGCGAATCGATCGATATCGACGTCGTCGAGCAGTTGGATAAACGCGCGCTTCTTGCGCACATCGGCATCGTCGTTGCCAAAGTAGTCCTCCAACACCGAGTTGATGAACACAAACTTGCCATCCTCGCCCAGCTCGGTGCTCGAGACGAGCGACACCTGAATGAGGCGAACGTCTGCCAGCTGCCGCTCGATGCGATCGATCAGCACGCCGAGCTCGCGAAACCGACGCGTTTCGACGCTGAACGTGCGCCACGCCACCCAGCCGCCGTTGATTGGCACCTCCTCGGCGCGTGCCGGCTCGGCGTCGTCGTCGAAGAACTCAATCTCCACATCGAGACCGCTCTTACTGGCTGCAGTCGCCTGATGCTGTGCAAGTCGAGCATTGACACCGCGCACTGCTTCAGCTTTCGTCGCCGCGTTGTAGTCGACGTAGAAGCGTAGTACGGCCTTGTCGAGGTTGCGAAAGCGTTCGTCTCTCAGCCGAGCAACGAGCGTTAGGAAGTTGCGCGCAAACAGGAACCACTCGGGCCGCTGCGGGGTGTACCGGTTCGTCTCGTCGGCGGGCCCGAATTTCTCCCGTTGGAGATCGATCGATAGCACCGGCTCACGGTAGCTGATCACCTGCACCGTGAGTTCGTACCACAGATCGCGATCCGCCGGTCGCTTGAAGAACGCAGTCGACAGCTCGGCCTTTGACGTCTCGTTGTTGAGCGTTTCGTAAAGATCGAGATCATCGACGTAGCGCGACTCTTCGTCGTCGGGCGTCGTGGGTGAAAGCGCCAGGGCCACCGCTGCTTCGCGTGACGTGCGCTGTTGCTCGCGTGCAGCCGTGCGCGTCAGCGTCGCCAGGCGACGTGTCTCGTACCACGCACGCAGTGCGCCCCACAGGGTTCGCCCAGCGAAGCGACCCGCAAACGCCGCGTACGATTCGACGGCCTGACTTGGGCGGTCGATGAAGCGCAGCACGCTCGCCGAGGCCGCCGCGCTCGTGCCGCCCACGTAGAACATGCCAGAAGCACCCGTGTCAAACCGCGACTCAATGCCGACAGCCTTGGCCGCCTCGTTGGCCGCCTCAATGAGCTTGTCGGTGACGACAAACTCACGTCCGCTGAGATAGGACGTCAGATCGGGCCCAATCACCGAGAGTGTCGTAAGTGCGGACCGTACTCCGCGCACAAATCGATCGCCCGTCGACGATGTCTCACCGCGCGGCAGCGCTTTGAGCACCAGGTCAAACGTCGCGCGGAACGCGGCGCGTGTAACGATGTTCGTCACAAACACTTTGAAGAACGAGAGCCACACATTTTGGCACGCCTCGCGCGTAGCAACCAGTAGAACCACCGTGCTAACGTTCAGGACAATGAGTGGCGCCAGCGAGAAGGGCGAACTGTCCGACGACTCGCCCGACGCCACCCAGGCAGTAGTAGCAACGAACGCCGAGATTGATTGTGGTATCTTGGCGAACAGTGCGCGCAGTGGCGCAAACAGTGCGCCAGCCATCGTGTCGAACGTGCGCCGCGCCACGCCGCTGCGCGCCGGCGAGCCAAACTCGTTGACGAACGTCTGCAGTCGATCGACAAGTGTCTCGCGTGACGGTGAGTTGGGGATGGCATCGAGTGGCGTCAGCCCGACGTCGCTCATCTGCTCAACATAGCTGCGTAGCAGCTGCAGCTCGCGACGACGTGCGCCCGCACGCGGGTGCTGTCGCGATAGCTTCTCAAACACGTTGAGCAGCTGCCCGACGAGCGTCCACGACATGCCCAGCCCGATCTTCCGTGCCACCGTGAACAGCGCCGAAAACATCAGCCGTGCGAGTACATCGACGAAGCCAAGCGAGCGAACGATGAGTACGAACGCCGGCCACAACGCTCGCGCCACGCCAAACAGCAGCACCAGGTAGTTGACGTTGGCAAACGCAATCGCCAGCGCCAGCTGCGCCTGTGAGCTGAAATTGCTCTCGTGCATGAACGCCTCGGCAATGTCCTTGAGCGACTTGAACGCCGCGTAGCCGCGACGCGGCATCGCCATCAGACGCTCGAGTAGTGTCACCTCGTCGTCGATGCCGATGTACGACGCAGCCGACGGACGAGTGTCGCGCAGGCGCGCACGTACAAACAGTGCAGCGACGAGCGCGAGCAGCGGCTGACCGGCAGCGCTCGCAGCGGTCTCGGCGCGCAACGAATCAATGAGCGTTTGTGCGTTGGTCAGCGACGATGGATCGGCACCGAGCACGACACGATCGAGTACGCGCGCCGTCACGGCGTCAGTAATCGGATCGCGCAGCGTCATCGTGACAATCGACTGGTCAAACACATCGACAATCTGCAGCCGCTGCGCTTGCTTCGCCGTAGTGTAGCGGTACACGTCGTCGACGTACAGCTTGTTTTCGCCAGGCGCGTTGCCGGCGATGTCGTACCGCGTGATCGTGCGCATCATGCGCACATCCGCCGAATCCAACACGCGCTCGAGCGCGGCCTGATTCGACGCTTCAAGGTTCGTCGTGTTGGCGCGGAACTGAATGTCGGCAATCAGGTCGCCGAGCGATTTGTCAAACAGGCGTGCCGGTACGCGATGGCCGATGTAGACGAGCTGCGCCGCATCGTCGGCCTTCTCGGCTGCACTGCCCGTACTGTTGAGTGCCGTGCCGCCAGCGTTGGCGCGTCGCGCCGCTGCAAAGTCCATCTGCGTGAACTGCCGCAACGACATGTCGATCGACACGGCGGTGCGATTGAGCGTGTGGAGTTCGAGTGCAGTCACGTTGGCGACGGTGGCCTGACTCGTCACGCTTCGTTGCACAACGTCGATCACCTCGATGCCACTCTGCTCAACCGAGCGTAGCAGACGCTGTTGTTGCTCGATCGTGAGCTGTGTTTCGGGTGCCACGCGGACGTTCGAGGCAAATCCAGGCACCATTCCCACGTCCTCGGAGCGTGCGCCGCGTGCCTCGCGGCGCTCGAGTAATCGCTGGCGTTCTTCGCCACTGACACGCCCCTCGAGTGCCAAACCAACGTCGCGGTCGATCGAGCCTGACATCAGCACACCGTCGGTGGTGTAGCTGAGCATCGACAGCGCGTCGCCGATCATGTAGACAGTCGACAGCGTCTCGGTGCGCATCGACTTGAGCACGATGTCGATAACGTACAACGCAGCTCGTCGCATCTCAGCGCCCGCCGGTGTGTTGGGACTCGGCACCTTCTCCAGCACGCTGGGTGTGGGTGAGGCTAGCATTCGCTCAACACGAGTTCGGTCGTTGTCAACGCTAAAACTGCGCAAGCGCGCCACCAAACTGATAAGCGACTCGGCGCCGGGCGGAGGCGGCAAGATGCCGTCAGCCGCCGCGGCGCGTAGCGCGCCCTCGACAATCTCCTCAAACGTCGGTGTGCTTGTGTCTGCGTCGTCAACGTGCCGGAAACCGGCGTAGGTGTCACGATTGAGCTTGCCAACCGAGCGCACGTACGCCTGCAGCAGCGGCAGTCGCGCGATGCGCTCGTCGTCGCTCGTGCGGTTGGTTGAGCCAAAGTAGAACTCAACAATGTCGGGCGCCAGTGTGCCCCGGAAGCCGTCACGCCAGAGTGCACCATCGTCGAGCGCCGGATCGGCGAAGATGTTGATTCCGCTCGGCACGTCGCGTGTCGGCGCGCCGCTTTGTGACAATCGATCGAGTTCGATCTGATCGGGCGTTCGCTCGTCGCCACTGGGCAGAGCGAGCGTGCCAACAAGCGCCGCCACGTTGCCCGACACACGCACGTCGGAGCCGGCAAGCTCAAACACAACACCGTCGAGTGAGCGCGACTGCTCGAGACGTGACTTCACGCTCGATGCGCTCTCGTACAGCCGATCGGCAATCTCGGCGCGTGCCGCTGCGAGTTTCTCGCGTGGCGTCAGCGCTCGACCGACGCCGCTATCGGCGTCCTCCAATAGCATACGCACGTTGAGCCGCGCGAGCTCGTCGGCGTAGAGTGTGCGCACTGCAGCGACGAACTTCTCGTCGCGCGGCGCCGGTCCATTGGCGAGCAACGCAAGCAGCTCGGTCTCGGTCTCGGGCGCTTCGAGAAGCGAGCGCAACTGCAAGTGATACTGTCTCCAGTAAATCTCTGTTCTGATGCGTCCTGCGTCGTCTTCGAGGAAGGTAGTCGCCAACTTGACGCGTCGCGCAAAGCGGTTTGGCTCGTAGAGGGTTTGTGATGTAAACTCGGCCAGCCGTGTACGCAGTTCGTTGGCACGATTCGCGAGCACAATTCGCTTCTGCTGCTTCTTCGTCAGCTCCTCGCCATTGAGCACCATCCACGGATACGCCGCCGCGCGCTGTAGGTTTACGAAAAAGCTACGCAGCAGCTGTTCGAACGTCGAGGCCTTTGTGCTGAATTCGGCAAGATACTCCTCCAAATCCTGTGTTGCTCGTGGCAGCGCCTTCACCGTGCTGAGCATTGACGCAACATCTGTGCCTGGCACAAACTCGGGATGCGCACGTAGGCGAGCCGCCGACGCGATAAGCGGTGCCATGAAGGCGCCCGCATCGGCGCGACGTCTCACTGGCGCAAACAGCGCCGACACATCCCGTTGAAACTTCTCACGCACTTCGTCGGCGGTGTGTTTTGCCAGTTTGTCGAGTACAATGTTCTGCCCAACGCCTGCACCATCGATAATCGGCTGCACGACAGGCGTTGGCAGTTCGCCACGACGCGACGGCGCACCACGTTGCTGTTCCAACGCCGCAGCCTGTCCCGTGTAGTGCTCGTTGACCTTGTCAAACAGCGCCTCGAGTGAGTTGTGCGTGCGTGCCGCCGCTGCGATGTCGCCGCGCACGTACGTCGTGCGTCGATCAAACGCATCATTTCGCTCGGGCTCGCCGTACACAAGTGTAGCCAAGTCGACCAGCTCGCGGCTTTTCGTTTCGTTTGACGTAGGCGTTTGCTGCCCCGTGTGGACGACGTGCTTATCGACAGCAAACACAAGCGCCTCACGTGACGCGTTCGACGCTTTGACCGCTTCACCCACTCGCCGATTGTGTGTCATGCGTGACTCCTGGTGCGTAGCATCGAAATCGGCCAGCGTGCGCAGCAACTCGATGTGCTTCTGATGTGCCGCCAGCGCGGCGGCGCGCAACGACTCGCCGCTGTGACCACTCGTTGTCGGCGGCAGTGGCAATGCCGAGAATGCGGCGTTTGCTGTTGCAATTGCCTCATGCAGCGCGGCTTGTGGTGTTGTTGCAAACTCGGCGACGGCGCCCATGCGCGTGAAGCCGTCGGTGAGCGCTTTGAGCATCTCACTCATCGCGCGATCGTTGGCGAATTTGACGCCAGCGTCTGCGTTACTCATTGGTTGTGCGTGTGTGCGTTGAGGATTTCTCAGGTTGTGTCTCGAGGGACTCCAATATGTAACTGCGCAAACGACAAATACAGCAAATACACACATTTACAGATCGATATCGTCCCACGTTGGCTGCTGATTCAGCTTCGAAACGAACGCAATCTCCTCGCTGTCTTCGTCATCGTTCGGCACATCGGTTGCTGTGCGCTGCCGCTTCAGTGTCGAAACAAACGCTATCTCTTCGCTATCCTCGTCGTCATTCGACAGCTCGTCGACGCAACGCTTGTTCGTGGGAGTTAACGGCGGGGTTTGAGTAACACGAGCTTTTCGAACGCGGCGTACCGACTCCAGCACCTTCTGAATAAACATAACGCATCGCTCCTCGCTCACACACCGCACAAACGGCGGTGCGAGAAAATTGAAGATCCAGAGCAGAACGTAAGCTACGTCGAGCCCGGAAAGCGGTAACACGAGCTCGAAACAGTGACGCCACTGGCACGACCATCGCAGTTCAGCATCGGTCAGAGGTAAAAGTTTCAAAAGTACCGGCTCCTGACGCAGACCCGTGGAAATCGGGCGAACGCGAGCGGGCGGCCAGTAAATAGGCGACCTCAGTTGACCGGCAAGATACAACGACAACGGTCGCGGCCTTACTGGCCAAATAGTTTCGCTTCGCGCGATACCTGCCAGTCTAACAAAACTGGCTAATCGTAATTTGTCTCCAGCGGCTAGCCAACCATAATCGATATCGTACTCCGCGTCCAGTAATAGATTGACAAGTCCGACACCAAAAAAGCGCTGAAGCGGGTCTGTGCAACGTCCGAGAACACGCGCCGCTACCTCACGGCTCTTCAACGGACCGCGGTAAGTTGCGACGTACAAACCAGTGCGAAACATCGGATCTAGGTGAAACTGTGCACCCGTGGGAACACATTCGCCCACGTGCATCACCGTGCCAAGTTTCCAACCAACACAGTCATCTTGCTCACGAGAGCAGTTCAACAGACCCGAAAAACAGTCGAGAAACTGAAAAGTGGTTCCGCGCAGTCGACCGACAACGTGAAGTGTAGCCTGCGGCGCCTTGGCTGCCGCCAGCCTTGTGCCAATCCACTGCGCCAGACCAATTGTCGGTGGCGGCGCCGGTAGATCGAAGGAGACGAACGATGACGCGATTCCATCGACGGCGGGCATCCATTGACAGCGCACCAAACAAATCCTCTGCCGAACAACGCGTACGCGGAAGCTTACGAAGTTCCGCATTGTTTTGTACAAAGGATCCTCCACGTCGACAAATCTGGTCAAAGCGACGTTCGATGCACGAAATTCGATAACTCCTCGGAACAGACTCGATGTGAGCACATCCCAATAAACACGAATAACATCCCAATCGTCGCGCAAATGAAACGCACTGACGCGGACATCTTCGTCAATACCCACCGCAATTGACAGCCGACCGGTTCTCGGATTACACTCAAACACACGTCCGGGCCATAATTCGATACCGATGTCACATCGTGACCGAGGCACGACGTCGTAATCATGTTCAACATCATGGCGGAACTTCACAAACGTCGCACGCGGTTCAGCGCCATCTAGACTCATGGCGTCGTTTAGTGTGTGCACGGGCGAATGCCTACCAACTACACAGTCGACCGCATCATCAAAAGAATGTGTTAAACTTTGGATGTTACGACGCGGCCGTGTCAATGCACCGCCGCACCAACCAACGCGAAAGAAAAAAACATGAGCGACGCATCAATCGATCAGCCGCCAACGAAGCGCAAACGCACGTCAAAGTCTGCATCGCGCAAGCCACGTTCCAAGCCCGTCAAGCGCCCGCACGCCGCTATCACACCCGACGAGACACCCGTCGATGGTCAGCCACGCTCGTCGTCCTTTCTAATCAACCTCGTCGACCTACCGAGCTTCTTATCTACGGCGACAATCGAGAAGTTTGAGGAGCGCTTCGCGCGTGGCTGTGTCGACATCGAGTTTGAATGGCGCGCGCTCGTGCAACACGCTCACAACCCGCTCTTCGCGCACATTCTCGCACGACACGACGACGTGCTGTCGTACGATCGCATGCTGCTGACGGCCTACGAGCTCTTCCCGGCGGTCGTGGGCACGCGCGGCGCACTGACTCGACTCGGCGTACTGCTCACGCACCTCGCGGAATCGAAACCGCGCATCGTTGCGTCGGAGATGGCATTCGTGCTCAGCTACCTGGTTGCCATCGACGTCGAGGATGGTCGCGTCGATCAATTTGTTGGCCTACTCGCCGATGGCCTCAAACGACTGCACCCGGCCGGCTCGGCGTGGATCGACGAGCTGTCGGCGATCGGCGACGAGTTTGTGAGTCAGCACATCCCGCCCGCAACACGTCGCTATCTGCGTATCATGAGCAAGCGGCAGCGTGCCAATCTGCTCGCGAATGGAGGCGCCGTCGACGATATGTTGACGTTCAACGAGGAGGACGACATTCGTCGCGTGCTGCGTGTGGCAAAGGCGTTTCGCAACGTTGAATGCGAGCGCACGAAGCGCCAGCCGACGTTGGTTGTGTTAGCGCAGTGAAAATGTGCTTTGTTTATACGAGTTGTTCGCGCGCGGCACGCGTGTCGAAGTGATTCTTTTCATCACACACAGTAGGTTGCGTGGCGCTTAATGTAAAGAAAAAGCGCCATCGCCAACACACTTTGCGTAGGGCACAATGGCCAAGGCAAAGCTCGGTAGTGGCGCGCGATTCCGCGCAATTGAGAAGAGTGCAGCGGCACGTGGCGCACGCAATCCAGCCGCCGTGGCTGCGGCGGCGGGTCGCAAGGCGCACGGCGCCAAAGCGATGGCACGTTACTCGGCGATGGGTCGTCGTCGAAAGGCACGCAGTCACGATCACAGTCACCGTCAGCATCACCGTCGTCGCTGAGCGAGTCAGCCAGTTACTCGCCGTTGACAGGCACACAATGATTGTAAACCCCAGAATGTCGATCTGCGAGCCTCGCAGCTGTGTGTCTGCGAGCCTCGCAGCTGTGTGTCTGCGAGCCTCGCAGAGTCAAACCATGTCTGCGAGCCTCGCAGAGTCAAACCATGTCTGCTAGCCTCGCAGAGTCAAACCATGTCTGCGAGCCTCGCAGCTGTGAGGCCTGTGAGCCTCACAGCTCCGGGTCGTCAGTTCACCACTGCGGCGCCTCACACGCCCCAGCCCACACTCAACGAAAGTTGACCTTTCCACATTTACGTGAAAACCAAGGTAAGCCTGCTCGCGCGCGTGTTCTCGGTGTGTGTTTTGTCGCGGTGGGCTGTGCGGGGCGCTGCGGGACGCTAGCGTCATCCAAAGTTTGGATCGAAAGCTCGCAAACTTTGGATTGGCACTGTGTGCACGTGTGCGCGTGCATCCATTTGCGACCGCGTTTGCACGAGTGCGTTGTTTGGTGCTTGCGTTGACGTGTGCGCGTGATGGTGACACGGCGTGCGCGCGGGTGGCATGCGCACGCCGCGCTTGAGTCGCGCGTGCGAATCGAAAGTTTTTTTCGATTGCGTCGAGCGTGCGTAGCGTTGCGCGCCGTGCTTCAAATGCGACCGCGACTGCTGCACTCGATTCGCCGTGCTTCGTTTGTTCGAGCGTGCGCGATCGCGTCGATGTGTGCGCGCAAACGCACACGCTGGCCCGCCGAGGTCACTTTTTCGATTACGCTCGCGCCTCGAACGTGTGTTTGGATGCAATGCATGCGCGCCGACTCGGCGTGTCACTTGTGATCTGTTACTTTGGTGTCATGTGCGCGTGGTGGCGCGTTGTCGCGGTGTTTATTAATCAGTCTGTTCTCCGGTATGAACTGCCCTGACTTTTGGCGCGCCCCCGCAGAACCTCACCCGGAGCACGCAATGCAATCGCAATTACAACTACTCGCACCGTTGCTGGACAACGCCAAGCCCGTCTTCTCGCAGATCGAGATCGACTCGTTCGCCGCTCGCGCGCGCGAATTTGAGCAACGCGCACCACCGCCGCGTCCTGAGCCGACGGTGCGTCGCAAGCGCTCGTCGCTCGGCGATGGTGATGATGACGACGATGAGGACTTTGTCGTCGCGTCGAAGCCTGTCGAGCGTCGCAAGTTCGAGGAGGCCGATGATGAAGATGAAGATGAGGATGGTGACGACGATGAGGACGATGATGAAGATGACGATGAGGACGATGATGAAGATGAAGAGGACGTGCCCGACACGCCGACACCCAAGCGCGCGTCAAAGGCACGCCGCGCTGCATCGATGACGCCGCTGTCGGCAGCAGCTGCTGCGACGCCGACCGACCCGGCGGCATCCAAGAGTGCCAGTGGCAAGAAGGTGCGACCGCGCCATAATAAGCCACGCGCCACCGAACTTGTTGAGTTCTCGCCGGTGAGTGGTATTGGTGTATGTGTGCGTGTGTAGCCGGCGGCTGAAGCGCACGCGTGCGCGTGCGTAGTTGTCTCGACCTGTTGCAGGCGGTCCGATGAATCAACTGCCCGCACCGCGTCCGTCGCTGCTGCCGCCGGCGCTCGAGAGCCTGTCGCCGCTGCAGGGCGTCGTGATCAAGGCGGCCGATCTGATGCTGCCACGCGCCACCAAGCTCACGACGACGCAGTCGTTGGGCGAGTTCTCGTTCACGTTCACAGCCTACCTCGAGCTGACGACGAACAACATCTTCGTCAAGCCGGGCGACTTCGAGTACGCCAATGCCGGCACGATCTTTGACAAGTCGGTGCTGTACGTCGCGCAGCCGAACGTGCAGGCGTCGTACTACCGCTCGTACCGCGAGCTCGGCGCGTGCGTGTTCGCCTCGCTGACGGCGTGGCTCAACCACGTGCGCTGCCACCTCTCGTTTCTCAAGTTCATGAAGGAGAACGACGTCGACATGGCGACGATGCGCACGGCGCTCGCGCGTCGCGAGCCGAAGCCGCGCAAGGGCAAGGTGCAGCGCGATCCGTCGCTGCCGTGGCCGGCGCCGTCGAACCCGGGCAAGGTGCTGGTCAACGGCATCCACTTTGCGCACGGTCGCATTCGCGGCACCGACGACAGCGTGCGTGCGCATCCCGACGGCGTCACGGGCGACGTCAGCATCACCAAGTTCTACGAGATGTTCGAGCGGCTGGCGCACGAGGCCAAGATCACGCTGTTCGCGGCCAAGGAGGGCGTCGGCCGCCGACTCTTTCCGTCGCAGATCACCGTGGCGACGAAGCGCAAGGCGCGCGCCATCGTGCCGCGCGTCGAGGCTGTTGCCGCCGCTACGGCGCTCGTGTCGCTCGACGGCTCGACGATGACGACGACGACGGCGGCGCAGACGAGCAACACGATCATCCAAGTTGGCTCGGCGACGACGATCGACGACGAGGCGCTGTCGCCTGTCGCACCGACGAAGCGTCGTCGTGTGGCGCGCAAACCAAAGCCGTTTGAGCTGGTGCCACCGCCTGTGTCGACGACGATGACAACGGAGCAGAAGGCGGCCGACGACGACATCGACGACGGCGAGACCGTGCTGATGAGCGGCAAAGTGACGACGAAGCTCGTGCGCTCGATGGGCGACGCGTCTGGCTTCCTCCCGCACAACATCACCGTCGGCGCGGCGGGTTTGATCAAACCGTCGTTCGACTCGCTCGCCGATCTGCGCGACAAGCTGCTGCCCAAGCTCAAGCCTGCGCCTGGCTCGCCGCCGCTCTCGCCGTCGCGCAGTCTGACGACGCTGGTGACGACGTCGGCGCTTGTGAAGGAGTCTGGCAAGCAAGCGGCCGCGCAATCGAGCGGCGGCGCCGACTGGCGTCCGACGCGCGATGGCCACATGCTGCGCGTGCCGCTGCCCGAGCTCGAGCCCGGCATGGCGCACACGCTGACCGAGGGCGTCGTGCACGGGCGCTGGCCGGCGTCGGGCAAGCTGCGCACGCTGCTCGAGAACCAGCCGGCGCTGTGGAGCGAGGTGGCGGCCGGGTTCAAGTCGCGCTCGAAGCAGTTTCTGGTCATCGCGTGCACGGCGCAGCCCGACGACATGCAGCGGCTGCTCGACGCCGTCGGCACGCACGAGCTCGAGCGCGCGGTGTTTGCGGGCGTGGCGCGTGGCTGGACGATGCTCGTCAAGACGGGCGGCGTGCCCGAGACGCTGCCCTACCGCGCCTACGAGCTCGCCGTCGACGATGCGCGTCGCTACGAGCGCGCCGCGCCGCACATTCGTCGCATCGGCCAGCGCTTCCTGGTGCAGGGCGCCACCGAGCCCGTCGTCGGGTGGGGCGTGCAGGCGACGGCGGCGTTTGCCAAGGGCGACGTCGTGTGCAAGTACAGCGGTCGTCGTGTGCACGGCGGCCTGACCGAGCTGTCGGCCGAGCAGGCCGTATACGAGCTCGCCGGCTACTCGCTCGCCGAGGCCGAGGACGTGTACTCGTTCACCGAGCATCGGCGCAACGGCGAGCAGCGTGTGCTGTCGGCGCGCGGCAAGCCCTACTTTGGCTGCCTGGCGGCGTACATCAACTGCTGCGGCCCGGCGCGCAAGGAGCTCGTCAACGTCGAGTTCTACAAGGGCACTGCGACGCTGTGCGCGACGCGCGCGATCGAGGCGGGCGAGATGCTCTGTCTCGACTACGGCATCGACTACTACAAGCGCATGCAGGACGCCGGCACGCCGATTGGCGTGCCTGGCGATGCCGACGAGCTGCTGCCGATGCCACTCGAGCTGCCGGTGGCGACGCGCAACACTGCTGCGCTCGCTGCGTGCCTCGCGCCGTCGCGTCCAATGACGCCGTCACCAGAGGCTGACGACTCGCCGGCGGCGGCAGCCGAGCCAGCGTCGACATCGATGCTGTCGGATCTCGACGGCGCGTTGCTGTTTGGTGAGCTGCCTGCGTCGACGGGCGACGTGCACCCGGGCATCGAGCGTCTGTTCGATCTCGTGGCGCGTGGCGAGGCCGACTACATCTTCGCCGACGATGTGCCGGCGTTTGCGTTTGGCAAAGTCAACGACGATCTGGTGAGCGCTCCGCCGTCGTTGGCGACGTCGACGACAACGTCGGCTGCCAACAACAACATGTCAGAGCTCAATCTGAGCAGTGACGACGTGCTCGAGGAGTTTGGCTTCAATAACAACACCGACATCGTTGCGCCCGAGCCGCAACTCCGCAGCTTCTGGTCACCGGCACCGCAGTTTGACTCGTTTGAACTCTGAGGTGCTCGACACTCACTGCGCACACAAGAAATCAATGAACACATGCAGTATCGAATCGCAAACGTTTACTCAAACTTGTCTCCCGGTCGATCGTAGCGTGGCGGCAGCATAACACGATCGTACTCAACGTGCGCGCCGGCAGCAGTGCGGCGTGCGGTTGGTGATCGCGGTCGCGCCACACCTGCGATTGATCGCGCGAGCGTAACATCGCCCGTCGACGACGGCGGCGGAGGCGGAGGTAAGTGATACTCGGTGCGATCGTGCGCGTTACCGTTCGCCACTGCCGGCACGCCGACGCCAGCCGGCAGCGCCGAATACTCGTCGGCCGACTGGTGCGCACCGGCGCCCGCATCGCCGCGATTGCTCGCGAATCCAACGAGCGCGTAGTCGCTCGACGGATGCAGTGGCGCCGGTGGATTTGCAACACCACCGCCACCGCCGCCGCCAACACCGTGGCCCGACACGATCGTGCGTGGCGAGTCGGTGTCGACCACATCGGCGTCGCCCGCATCGACGGCGTCAAACGGCACGTCGCCTACTGCAACGGCGGCGTTTGCGCGCGGGAGAGAATTGTGAATGGGCGGTGGCAATTGCGGTCGCGCTAGGTGGTGGCTGTACGGTTGTTGATCGACAGGGCGCTGCTCACCTTCTTCGTAGTTGGATCCAAGCTCGTAGTCGAGCTTGTGGCACGGATAGCAGAGTGCACGTCGTGCCGGCGCCGGCACGGCGCTGTACATCGCACGCACGGGCGCCGAGCGGCGGATGCGCTTGCGGAACACGGTGCACGAGAGTACCAGGCAGCAGATGCATGTGAACGCGACGAGCAACGCAACGAAGAGCGGCGTGTCGTCGACGACGGTGATCGAGCGTGGCGACGTGTGCAGTGCGTCGGCCGGCATCAGCACAGGCATGCTGTTCGTGCTCACGTTGGCATTGGCGGTCGTCGACGTCGCCGTCGCCGCCGTCGTCGGCGCACCGATCGATTGCGGCAGCGTTTCACCCGTAGCGACAGTCTGCGGCGTCGACGCCTGTGTTTCCGTTGTCGCCGGACTCGCTGCAATCGTCGTCGCCGTCGTCGTCTCTGAAGACACAGGCACCGCTGAAAGCGTCGGACAGCCAGGCAGCACCGCGTTCGCGTAGAGATTCCACATGCGAAACGGCGAGCGCGTCGACATGATGCCGAGCAGCGGATTGTACTTCTGGCTCGACAGTGGCACGTGCGACACAGTCGACCAACGCGGCGTGAGATCGGCGAGCGAGAAGAGCATGTTGGTGCCGTTGTACATCACGCTGGCTCGCGTCACGTACGTGTCGGCGGCGGTCATGTTGAACGTCACGCTAACGTCGAACCAGGCCGCGCGCATCGGACCGCTCATGTCGGTCAACTGATAGAACTTGCACGGTGTCGACGAGTTCTCGTTGAAGAGAATCAACGAGTCGCAGAAGAAGCCAGGCTGCAGCGGCCAGACCGACGCGAGTGGCACCACGGTGTCCCAATCGGGATACGCAAGGTAGGCCGGCAACGAGCCTGTCGACAGGCCAAACGCCGGGCCAACAGGCAGGCCCTCGTCGGTGACGTAGCCGAGCAGCGTCGAGACTTGAAAGCCGTAGCCGAACAGGTTGAACGTATCGATGCCCTCGACAAACTCGACGCGAAACGACACCTCGACGAGAGTGCCATCGCTCGGCGCGTTCGAACCAGCCAGCTCGACGCCAACGACGGCGTACGTGTTGGCGTTTGGGTTCGAGCTCGGCGTGACGCAGAGCGCCGACGTTTGTTTCCCGCTGTGATAGTCGGTCGTGTTGCACATCACGGCCGTGAACGGCGGCTGCGCATCGGTGGGCTGGAAGAGCGTGTCGTTGATGACATTGAACGCCGTCAACATCGCAAGATTCTGTGTGCCGAGCAGCGTTGTCTGCGGCTGCGCGCAAGTCGGCCACACGACGCCCGCCTTAACGAGCGCAGCACCGAGGCGCGCGAAAAGTGCGAATGCGAGCACAGAGTACATCGGCGTGCGGCGCGCTACTTTTTGTTCAACGGTGTCTCACGCCGATGTGCATATCTACTGCGCGCTCTCTTTGCTTGCTGATCCAAGGTGCGTGAACGTGCGTGTGTGCGCGTTCACACAGCTCGACACGTCACACGACTGTGCGCTCATCGGTGGTGTTGTCGGTATACATCGGTTCGAGCGCACACAATCATTGAACACGCTCAACTAAGGAAACAGTTTCATGAGCTCAGCAGTGTCTGTCAAAGTGGCAACAAACGTCGGCGGTCGACCGCATCGCAACGCCGTCGGCAACTCGAAGGAGACGCCCGTGATGACGTCGGCGGGTGATTTCAACAAACGAAGTAAGTCTGCGTGCGCGCGCTTGTCAAATTCGTTACTAACAGCCTGCGCAGGCTGTGGTAAACCGGATCCTGTGCCGAGCATGATCACCGAGGCACAGCGCAAGTTCCGCGAGGATTCAACGGTGAAGAACAGGGCGCGATGAACGAATGAACACACGCTGCACGCCTGGCAAACATGTTTACGTTTGGATGTGTTGACCTAGCACACGGCAATCAAAACACCAATAGATACTCACAGTGACCTAGAGACGTCCGCCACGCAACAAACACGCTGACAAAATGAGTCGTTTGCTTCCAACCGTTGACGAGGAACCACGCGGCAAACTTGTCGTGTACGGCACAATGGCTGAGATGTGTGGCGATCAGAAGACCTACACACAATACGATCGTGCCATCATTCGCACTCGTCCGGAGCATACCTACGCCGTACTGCCGGAAACGAAACGATTCGGTAACGAGTTCAGCACGACTTGGCGTTCGTGGGGTGAGCCGTTCATCGATGCCACCGATTTGCCCGATCGCTTCAATGCATTGCGTGTCTACCGTGATGTGTTACGCTATAGCGAGCGGCAGATTCACATGCGATTCCTTGGTACAAACGCAGCTGTGCGTGATCTGGCCGCCGGTCGAGCCGATGTGTTTGCCGTCTTCTCGCGTTTTCGTTGGTTCAGCGTCTTTCAGAAGGACGAGGCGATTCGCATTCGCATGTGCATGTTTGCACGCACGTCAAACGTCTCCGACGAGGAGGACGCACACCTGTTTGCCGATCACGACTACGACGACATGGTGCGCGCCGGTGATGTGTCCGACGACGGCGATCCCGAAGCAACAGATCACGTGCCAGGCACGATTGTGTGGACGCTCGATCGTTATGTCGCCGAGTACAAGAAGTTCCAGTTGCCGTGGGCGTCGTTGCTTTTGCTGTTGTCCTTCGATCGACCTGTCACCGAGTGGAACGGCGATCATATTCATCGACTCATCGGTCGTGCAAAGGCCGCGCGCCAAGCGGGTGCTAAGTGGCGCGTTTCGCGAATGCTTCGCGTCGCCGAGTCGGTGCGCGACAACGCCGACGGCACGCGTTCGATTGTTCACTGGTCGTTGTGCTCGCTCGTGGGCCCGGCACGAACACGCGACGCCTTGGCAGCGGTGTTGCGTGAACGCGCGCTTCGACCAACGCCCGAGCGCACGTCGCAAGTGAGCAAACGACGCGAGAACGTCACGTGCTCGCTCATCGAGTACATGCCGCCGCTCGAGTTTGAGATTGGCTTGTGTTGCTCATACATCAGCGAGTTCGCAGGCAAACACGGACCGCATCTACTCGAGCGACTGTTTCATCATGCCGGCACGCCGCTGCCGCCAACGATCCGCGGCTTACATCCGCGGATGCAGTGCACCGACTATCAGGGCAAGCACGCCGACGTGCCGATAACGCTCGTCGAAAGCGCGTCGTTGCAGGCGTTGTTCGCCTCACGTGCGGCACTGCCACGCTGGCCGCTGCCGCATTTGACGCACATCTACAACGCTCGTCCGCGATGGAGTTACCAGTGGCGTACATGCGCTGCGCTGGCGATGCTGTTCGCCCGCATGACGCCCAACCTCTCGCCGTACCCGGTGATGTGGATCTTCGACTGGGTCGACTATGAGTTCTGCTGGTGCTCGACAATCAAACAGCGCATCGAGCTGATCGAGGGCGTGTTTGCGAGTGTGAAGAAGGTACACAAAGCGCACGCGCTGAGCGAGGAGGCGCGTCGACAGAAGCCGAGCGACGAGCAGACAATGGTCAGTGGAAAATTGAAAATTCGTTTTAAGATGGTGTAAGTCTTTGGATTGCGACGATCGTCATCCAAACCTGCGCGCACACACCTCCGCCTCCCAACCAACCTCGCGTTCGCAATGACAACACTTGTCGGTAACAAACGTCGCGTGAGTCTCGACGCACTCGTCGTTGCTGCGGCCGATGTTGAGAGCTACGACGAGCCGCAGGCGACGCACGTGGCAAAGAAACCAACTCTCGCGTCGTCTGCTTTGGATCGTGCAGCATCACTCTCGCTGCCCTCGAGCTCATCGGACTCGCACAGCGAGGCAGCTGCTGGCGAGCGCGTTGTGATGCCAATTGCGCAACCTGCCGCAGCTGTTGCCGCTTCGCTCGACGATTCGGTGTCACTCCTTACGCCGATGAACATCATCGAACTGCGCGAGCTCGGCTACACTGTCGTGCCAAATATTGTCGAGCCTGCCGTGTGCGCAACACGCCACATCGAGCTGCTCGACGAGATGGCGAAGCGCGGCGTCAACTGGCGCGATCCAAACGTCAGCCGCTCGAGCGCGCCACAGATTCACGGCATAGTGCAGCATCTCGAGATCGGTCACACCGCTGCCGTGTGGGCGACTCGTCAGGAGGAGCGTGTGGCGCGTGTGTTTGAGGAGCTCTACGGCGACAACGATCTGCTGGTGTCGTTTGACGGCATCTGTCTGTGGCGCGAGAGCGACAAGGACGACGGCAAGCGTTGGTGGCACGTCGATCAGAGTCACAAGAAACCGGGACTGCGATGCATTCAGGGCGCACTCGTAATGGCACCGTGTGACGGTGGCTTGGCCGTGCTGCCTGGCTCGCACAAGCAACATGCAACGTTTGCGCAACAACACGCGCCGCGTGCGGCGACGATGAACGACGACTGGTTCAAGTACGAGCCCGACGAGTTTGCTGCACTTCAGGCGCTGACGGGCACGAGTCCGACGCTCGTCACTCCGCCGGTCGGCTCGCTCGTGTTGTGGGACTCGCGCACGGCACACATGGCACAAATGGCACCCGCCAACGCGCCGCGCGAACGTCGCTCGCGATGCGCGATCTACCTGTGCTATCAGCCGCGCGCACTCATCAGCGCGGCGAACCTGGTGAAGAAACGCAACGCGTTCGACTCGTATCGCATGACAACGCACTGGCCTGCGTCGACGGTCAAGCTGTTTCCCGGCACGTGGCGCACGTGGGGTCGCGCTGGCACGGCACACAATCCAACACCCGAGGAACGCACGCGTGTCGACACGACGCGAGTGCTCGAGCTGGCGGGCAAGATACCGCTCACAACACGCCGTCGCCGCCGCACGCAGCCGGCACTTGAGTTTGTGAAGCCCTAGTAAACAACAACGCTTCTGCGCTTCGCGCTGATTTCGAATTTGCAAATTGTGTAGATTCACTAGATCGAACTCGCATCTGGAAGTGGAATGACCATCTGAGGCGGCGGCGCAAAGAGTCGAGCCATCGGCAGCGGCATCACCGACGTCGCAATCATCTTCGTGCGTCGTTGGTACATCAACGTGTACTTGTGCGCCACAAACGCGTGCATCGCACACAGCTCACGCCGCTCGTCCATGCTCAGCGCCGCCAGATCGGCATCCGACGGTTCAACAATCTTGTCAAGTTCGATCTTCTCGACGCGACCAGTGGGCACGACACTGACGGCGTAGACGATCTCATCGGCCGCGTTGGCAGCCAGCACGATGGCGATAGGTGCGCGCGCAGTGTTCGCACGCTTGACTAGCGTGCCCGTACGCCACTCGGGCATGTCGGCGGCCATGCACGTGTCCTTGAACAGCTCCTTGACCAGCCGACGCAGCACCATGCGATCCGTCACGGCGAGTTGACGCACAACCTGCTCGGCCACCTGATCGCGTGACACCGGCGTTAGCCATTTCGAATCGTAGACGAAATCGGCCGGATGACCGCCCGCCGTCTTGCACACGACGACGAGGATCGCGTCCTGATGCGACTTGTCAACGCCCACGACGAGGCCGATCGTGTTGTGGTAGAGGTCCATCGACTCGGCCCATTGCACGCGACTGCTTTTCGTGTTGGCCGGCTTGACGCACCGAACGTAGCTGCCGATCGGCATATTGATACCGTTCGTCGTCGTGTTTCGAAACTCGAATAGCATCTTGAGCGCGCGCTCGTGGATCTTGTCCTGAAGTGTTCGCATCATAGCCTCCTCCATCGGTTGCGATTGTTGGTAGGCGGGGCTGGGGCGGGGCGTAAGACGGCACGCCAACCACGCCATCAAAACATTTTTAGATGCTCGATTATTTTGATTATCGGGTCGACAAATCACAAAAGCTTTGGATGCGCGTTTGAAGTGCAAGAAAGCACCGAGATACTCGATGTCGAGCTCTTATCGCGCTTTCTCTTCGAAAAAAGACACTGACTCGCTGCGCCGTGTGACGAATGCGCGTGTTGTGTCGATCCATTCGATCTCGAAGCACGTGCTCGCCACGCTCGCGGCCACGCTGATCGTTTCGGGTGACGCTTCGCTGTACACGGGACCGCGCCCGGCAGTCGGCAGCAAGCAGCACATGTCGTACGACGAGGCACGCAAGCAGTGGTTCGATCGTGCGAACAGCAAGCTCGCCGTATCGGATCAGGACGATCCATCGCAAGTCGGCGCATTCATCGCCAGCGCGGGCGTCGATTGCGACCACAACGAGATTGTGTTTGACGTCGATCAGGAGATGCGGTTCGACCGCAACGTGCGCTCGATGCGTGTGCGCGCCGAGTGTGTGATCGAGTACGACGCCAACGAGCAGTCGACAGCTGCGGTTGCACCCTCGGCAGCGGCGTCGGCGAGCACAGCCGACGCGTACGCGTACGACGACTACGACTGTCTCGAAGACGACGAGACGGTGGCGCGCAAACGTGCCAAAGTCGAAGCTGCGGCGCCGCCCAAGAAGTCGAAACCAAAGCTCGAGAAGCTGACGATTAGTGGCACGTGGCCGTCACTCTCGCCCTGTGTGCGCCTCGATGTGACGTTCAAAACGATCAACGGCGCGGGCGGCACGAAGCACGAGGCGACCGACATCGTGTCGTACTTTGACAAATCGATGAGCGAGGAGCCGCGCGTCACCATTGGCGACTTTGCGATGATGCTGCGTCACGGCGCGATCATTCATCCACTGCAGATTCAGACTGTGCTGAACTCGTTGTTCCCCGCACTCGTACAGGCCGAGGAAGGCGCGACGAGCGTGGCGACTGGCGTCGGCGAGTCGCCCGGCACGTGTGTGCGCACCGTGCTCCCGCCCGACGACTACACGGGCAAGGGTGTGCGACCGCACATCAATCTGTACACCGTGGCAGTGAGCGAACTGCTCGAGGCGATTGCGTGCAGCAAGCAAATCAGCCTCGATCGTGTGTTCAATCACAACTCGATATTCGCCGGACTGGCTGGCATGTTGCTCTACCCGCGCGAGATTGCGTTGATTGTCGAGCACTACGGCCCGCGTCGATGGCAGGACATTGTTGCGCGCGGACCGAGTCTGATCACACGTGTCTACGCGCTGATGACTCGTCGACCGCACGTGCTCTGCTTCACGCAGCTCAAGTTTGACGAGTGTCTGGCGGTGCAACGAGCGCTGATCGACGACGCACGACACACTCCGCATTCGTCGGTGCAAGCCAACGCGCGCGAGTCACCAGCGGCCAATATTCAAGCGGCCGAGGAGATTGCGCGTCGTTGCGAGGCCGCGGTGGCAAGTGTGCGTTGGCTGGCGCAGATGCCCGAGCTGTCGATGGCCGGCTACGTTGCGCTGACGCGTGAGCACGCCTGGACGCTCACGCTGCCTGTCGAGCAGCGCCCGATTGTGCGTGTGGCGATCGACATCTACTCGAGCATCATTCAACACGATTTGTTCGCCGGCAACACGCTGTTCGACGACACGCGTCGACACGAGACCAATGGGCGCGGCGCGTCGAGCGGGCATGTGTTCTCGGTGTTTGGCAATCTCTACGGCCAGGATGTGTTGCGTGATCGTGCATGCGACAGTGGCTACAGCGACGGCACGCTGTCGCTCGACGCGTTCTTCGCGGCGTGGGAGCGCGAGCAGAAGGCAAAGCGACTGGCAGCCGCAGCGGCACCGAAACCAACCGTCATTGTGCCAGTCGCGACAACGAAGGCGGCCGTCAAACGCAAGATTGTCGCCGAGGAGATCGAAGACTTTTTACCCGCGAGGCTGCCGACCGATCGACCACCAGCGCTTATTATGACCACACCACCACCACCGCCGGTGTTGACGTCTGCAGCTCCTCCGACACCTGCTATCGGCAATGAGCCGCCCGAACCGCTCAACGAGGACATCTCCCGACTGAGTGAGGTGTGCACGAACTATCAGTTCTGCACCGCGTTGCGTTGGCTGTGCGAGCAGAACCTGCTCGTGTCGTTCAAGCAGACCGGCACGGGGCCGCGCAACAAAGGCCGCTCGTTCGACGTCTTCTACACGCGTGACATGTGGCGTACGCAGGTCGCGCTCTGTGAGACGCTGAGCGATATCTATCGTCGAGCGCTGACCGAGCGGCTGACGCCCCTGGAGCGTCGTGTGCATGTGACGAAGCCGTCGGGCGCACCGTACCGCGTGGCGGATCTCAACGCCGACATTGCGTTTCGCGAAGCGGCGCGTGGGCACCTGCGAGGCATTGTTCGACGAGAGGAGTTGCGTCAGATCGAGCTGACCGATCTGCGCGCCGAGTTGCGTGCACCGCGAAAGGATGGCCTACCGTCGCAGACGTCAAAGACACGCTTCGAAGACCTGATTCGCGCAGCGTTGCCGCTCAGACAGTTGCGCGCGCTGCACGAGTGTGTGCACGAGTTCATTGCATCGTCGGCGCCTGTGATGAGCTCGCGACACGACGCGTATGAGGATATGCTGTCGCCGATCGCGCACCGCATCGTGCCCGAGGACGAGGCGACGATTGAGGCGCGCCTCGCCTCGTCGTCGTTGAGCGACGAGCAGAAGGATGGCATTCGACACGTGCTGCTCAACGGTGTCACAGTGTTCATGTCGCCGGGCGGATGTGGCAAGACGTTCGCGGTTCAGACGATCACCAAGTTCTTCTCGCTCGATCAGATCGTGGTGTGCGCGCTGACGGGCAAGGCATGTGAGGTGTTGCAACACCAAGTTGGAAAAGTGTCGACAATCCACTCGCTGCTGCTACGCGAGACGCTGCATCGACAGCAGCTTGCGCGACATCGAGCCAAGCTGGCACGTTGGCGTGCGATTGCCGACAGCGCGCGCACGGCGTCGACACTCGTCACGGCCGAGCAGACGACAGAGTTCATCAAGTTGCAGACCGAACTCGAAGAGTTAGTCGGCTGCCCAGTGACGCGATCGCCACTCGCCAACATTCGCCTGCTGATTGTCGACGAGACGTCGCTCACCGACGAGGTGCTCATCCGTCGGCTGCTCGAGTTCCTCCACCCGATGGGCGAGGCGCGTAAGGCCAGCGCTGGTGACGCTGCGCTGTGTCGTGTGTTGTTTCTGGGCGACTTCAATCAGCTCGGCTCGATCGAGCCTGGCTCACTGCTCCAGTCGTTGTGTCGCGCATTCCCGCACTGTGTTCGCATGTTCACACGCAACTTCCGCTCGGCGGGTGCGACGATCTTCTCGCTCGCGCGTGGCATCGTTCTGCGCAAGCGGAGCGTGATCAACGACGTCGATTTCGACACACGACGCAACGAGGCACGTCTGCGTCGCTCAACTGTGCCTGCCAACGATAGTGTTGAGGAGCGCGCCGCCGCCGAGGACGCGTCGGTTGTGTTCTACACGACCAACGATCGCACGTTGCAGAGCGACTTGCGTCGTGTACTCGGACTGTTGGGTGCCGTTGTGCCACCGCGCTCGACGCACACAGTCGACGCCGATCTGTTGGCGCTGCGCGATGGCATTCACATCATTGCGCCCACCAATGCGCTTGCCTCGCAGTGCAACACGTACTGTCGCGAGATGTACTTTGGCCGTGAAATGCCTCAGCTGGGTGGCGGCGACGGCTTGACACCCCGCTACGCACTGCCAGCGCCGGTGATGTACTTCAAGGCACTGCGTGCCGATCGCGTGTACTTTCGACGCAATCTCAAAATCGTTACCGAGGTGAGTGCTCAGGCGCTCGCCGAGCACGCTGCCTACGAGGCTGCTCGACTGGCGCCGCCTGCATCGTCGACGGCGGCAGCAAGTTCAGACGCCGATGCAGCGCGCGAGCAAGCCGTTCTGCTTGCGCTGACGGCGACGAGCGACGCCGCCAACGCCGACGCTGCCGACGACGAGGAGGTCGCGCCGCGCGCGTGTGCGACGAAGCCAGGCGCAGAGGCGATCGAGGCGCTCAACGCGCGCATGGAAGCCATTGGTTCGTCGCCGAGCACCAGCAATGGCATGCGCCGGTTCGTCACGCGGTTCTACAACTCGGAGATCCTCACGCTCTGCGATCTGTACAATGTGCCGCGTCAGCCGAGCGTTCACACACTGTGCGTGTGTGGTCTCTGCCCACCGCTGCCCGCGCCGCGTAACATGGAGGAGGCACGCGCGCGCCAACGAGAGCCACCGCAACCCTATCCGTGTGTGCGCTGGCCGCACGTCGTGCCCGAGCGTCGATGCGCGATTGGCGACATGTCGCCGTCGGCGTCGATACAGTACCACGATCACGCGCTGACGTCGTCGAACGTGGCGCACACACGACGCATGGCCGTGTTCCGCACGCAGGCCGGCACGTACAAGCAGCTCTCCGTCGACGCCGACATGTCGGAGCGCTCGGCGTGGGAGTACGGCTGGGCGACGACGATTCACCGCTACCAGGGCTCGGGCACGCGCGTCGTCGTCATCGTTGTACCTCGCGATAGCTCGTTTGTCGATCGCTCGATGCTCTACACGGCGGTGACGCGTGCCGAGCAGCGTGTCGTGTTCATGGGCTCGGCCGAGACGTGGCGGCGTGTGGCGCAACGTGAGCCTGCACAGCGGCGTACCGAGTTGTGGTTCATGCTTGCGCAGTCGCTCACCGAGGTGCATCGTCGTGTCGCCGAAGCGTGTGGAATCGCGCTCGATGATCCGCTTGCGTTGGCCAACGCGCTTGCATCGAGCTCGCCCGTAGAACGTGAACTGCTCGACACCAGTCGACGGTTGAAGGCCACCGACGCACGCGCTGTCTGGGCGCTGTTTGACCGCAGTTACGCTGAAGCGGTGCAACGAGCAGGCCTTAGCGAGCTGTGAATGTGCAGAAATGAATGAACAAATGATGAACTTGCACCGCTCTTATCAAACTTTAAATGACACCTGAAAATTAATTTTCAAATTACTATTGAATACTTATCTTATTTTTAATTCGAATTTAAAATCGATTGCCAATCGATGAAAAATGCGTGTTTTCTTCCATTGGCAACTCGCAAGCAGCCCCTTTTGGTGGTAGATCAAGTCACTTGTTTC
>Ga0207687_10000118_pt1 | contig 56109 bp, 48 predicted proteins | sample KBSM54metaG_FD_184399 | JGI IMG/M metagenome (GOLD analysis project Ga0207687, IMG submission 184399) | Miscanthus rhizosphere microbial communities from Kellogg Biological Station, Michigan, USA - KBS M5-4 metaG (SPAdes) (version 2) | ecosystem: Host-associated > Plants > Roots > Rhizosphere >...
CTTCGCCCCGTGCCGGATGATGCCGCCCCACTCCTGCGAGGTGCCCGGCAGAAACCCGGGCACGTCCACGAAGGTCACCACCGGGAGGTTGAACGCGTCGCAGGTGCGCACGAACCGGCCGGCCTTGGTGGAGCTGTCGATGTCGAGCACGCCGGCCAGCGAGCGCGGCTGGTTGGCGACGATGCCGACCGGGTGGCCGCCGAGGCGCGCGAATCCGCAGATGATGTTGGTCGCCCAGGCGGCGTGCACCTCGAGGAACTCGCCGTCGTCGATCACCCGGCGCACCACGTCGTGCATGTCGTAGGGCTTGGCCGACTCGTCGGGAATCAGCCGGTCGAGCTCGGCGTCCTCCCGGTCGACCGGGTCGTCGGGCGGCTCCCACGGAGGCTGCTCGCCGTTCCAGCCGGGCAGGAACGAGAGCAGGTACCGGCAGTCCTGGATCAGCGCACGCTCATCGGCGGCGGTGAAGTGGGCAACGCCGCTGCGCGACGCATGCGTATGCGCGCCGCCCAGCTGCTCGAAGCTGACCTCCTCGCCGGTGACCGTCTTCACCACCTCGGGGCCGGTGATGAACATGTGCGAGGTCTGCTCCACCATCATCACGAAATCGGTCATCGCCGGCGAGTAGACGGCGCCGCCGGCGCACGGCCCCATCACCAGGGAGACCTGGGGGATCACGCCTGACGACTGCACGTTCCTGAAGAAGATGTCGGCGTAGCCGGCCAGCGACACGACGCCTTCCTGGATGCGCGCGCCGCCGGAGTCGTTGATGCCGATGATGGGGCATCGGTAGCGCAGCGCCATGTCCATCACCTTGGTGATCTTCTCCGCGAACGCCTCGCCCAGGCTGCCACCGAACACGGTGAAGTCCTGCGAGAATACGAACACCCGCCGGCCCTCGATGGTGCCATGGCCGGTGACCACGCCGTCGCCGTAGGGGCGGGTCTCCATCATGTTGAAGTTCGGGTTGCGGTGCTGCACGAAGACGTCCAGCTCGACGAACGAACCCGGGTCGAGCAGCAGCTCCACGCGCTCGCGGGCGAGCAGCTTGCCGCGCTCGCGGTGCCGCTCGACCGCGCGTGGCGAGCCGGAGTGCAGCGCCTCGCGGCGCAGCTGCTCGAGCGCCTGCAGCCGTTCCTCGGTGGTGTGCTCCGCCATCAGGCCGAGAGCCTACCGGAGAGGTACCAGCCCGCGGCCCCGGCGAGAACTCCTCGCCGGGGCCGTGAACCGGGGACGCCGATCAGCCGGTGGTGAAGATCTGAGAGCCGTGCGCGGGCAGCGTGGCACCCAGCGCGAAGCTCCCATCCGAGCGGCGGTATGCACCACCCAGACCGATCGAGACCGGCGAATCGGTCGTGTTGACCATCACCTTCCCGTTGGTGAAATTGCGCACGTAGACGCCGTTCTGCACGACGTAGGGCCCGGTCGGCGAGCCGATCTGCAGGTGGTACAGCGGATCGTCGAGCGTGGCCGGATCGGTCTTGTTGGCCGTGAAGTAGAAGTACGAGCTGCCGTCGTTGCCGAGCAGGAAGCTGGCCAGCGCGAACCTGCGGGCATCCTCCTTCTGCGCGGCGGTGCCGGCCGTCCAGGTCTTGGTGATGGTCAGCGCCAGACCGCCGGTGGAACTCGCATCGCTCAGCATGTCCACGTCCTGCACCCAGGCCTTCGTCGGCTCGAAGCGGGTCAGCGGAGCACCCGCCTGCCGCGTCCAGGTCTCGGCGCTGACCCCGGTCGCACCGCTCAGCAGCAGCTTGCTGGGCGCGCCGGGAGCGAAGTACCGTGGCCCGTTGCCGATGCCGTTGCCGAGCACAGGCTTACCGGTGAACGACGCCACCTTGGCGGCCAGCGCGCTGGTCGCATTCAGCCAGTCAAGCTTCGTCCAGACCTGGCCGGTGGCCGGGTTGATGGGTAGGCCGGTGGTGTAGCCGGGCCACAGCGGCGCCGTGCCCAGCATGTCCAGGTAACAGCCGTCGTAGACCGTTCCGGACAGCAGCTTCGCGCACGCCTGCTGCACGTAGGAGACCCAGTTGGGGTCGCCCGGGTCGGCCAGGTAGTTGCCGTAGCCGTGCGATGCGATCACACGTCCCTGCGCGTCGCGCGAGAGCATCGACGAGTCGACCGTGCCGTACAGCCGCTTGTAGAGGAACGTGCCGTTCAGATAGACGTACAGCTTCAGGTTGGGATTGGCAGCCTTCATCGCCGAGGCATAGCCGCCCAGCTGAGCTGGATTGAACGTGATCAAGTCGAAACGCTTGGCGGCGTCCTCCGCAGCCGACTGCGTCGTGAACCTCTGCGGAGCCGTGTGCATCGGAGCCCAAAGATGGATGCCGTTCTCACTGCTGACAAATCCCACGCTTGCCATGCTCATCGAGCTCGTGCCGCTTGCGTTCGTGACCATGAGCATCGTCGCGATCGCAGCCACGGCGGCCGCAAGTAACCGTTTCAACGAATCCCCCCAGTGGTGGTGTGGCTGCCTGCGCGGTGCCGCCCACCCCGCGCATGCACCCGTGATACGGAGGCTGTATCGGCAAACCCCGCTACTTGCGTTACATGCTGGACGCTAGTCTTACTGATTATTTACAGCGAGCTAGGATCCGAGAGCACCCCGTTGTCGCATCCGGCGACGCACCCCTTCTGCAACACTGCCGATCGTGCAGACTGAGAGCGGACGGGAGTCGCGCATGCGCTGGATCGGGATGCGCGTGCGACGCCACTGGGAGTGGGGCCGCGCGCACGGATTCCGGCGGCTGATCGAGGAGGATCAGCTGAACCCGCTGGAGCGAGTGCCGCTGGCGCTGCGCAAGCGCCGCTGGCGGCAGGCCCACTCGGTCGCTCCCGGCGCGGTTCCGGTCTACCTGGTGGGCGTGCAGCGCTCGGGCACAAACATGCTGGTGCGCGGACTGGAGCGATCGCCCGAGTTCGAGGTGCGAAACGAGAACGACGGCGAAGCCTTCGAGCGGTTCCAGCTGCGGCCCGATCCGGTAGTGCGAGACCTGGTGATGCGCTCGGGCCACCGCTACGTGCTGTTCAAGCCGCTCTGCGACTCACACCGGGTGGACGAGATCCTGGACGGGCTCGGCACCCCCAGCCCCGGCCGCGCGATCTGGGCATATCGCGACGTCGACGGCCGGGTGCGCTCGGCGCTGGCCAAGTTCGGCACCAACAACCTCGATGTGCTGACCGAGATCGCGGCCGGCCGCGGCGACCACCGCTGGCAGGCGCGCGGCATGTCGGCCGAGAACCGGGCGCTGGTCGAGAGCTTCGACTACTCGACGATGACGCCCGAGTCGGCCGCCGCCCTGTTCTGGTACGTGCGCAACTCGCTCTACTTCGAGCACGGGCTCGACCAGCGCGACGACGTCACGCTGGCCTGCTACGACCGGTTCCTGGCCGACCCCGACGGCAACATGCGCGCGCTCTGCGCCTTTCTAGACTTCCCGTTCGACGCCGCCCTGGCCGCGCACATCGAGCGTCGTGAAGCGCCCGAGCGGCGGCCGCTCGCGATCGACCCCGAGATCCGGCGGCGCTGCGACGATCTGGCCGCCCGGCTGGCACGGGTGCCGTCGACGTAGACGCCCCGTCCTCGGCGTCGCGCTCACCGGGGGGCACACGTAGACTGGAAGCGCAGATGACCGTGGACGACGCAGCCAAGCCTGAGACGACCACGCTCGTCCAGCGATCGGCAATGAACTTCGTGGGACTGGCCGCGGCCAACGCCATGCAGTTCGCCCTGGTGCTGATGATCGGCCGCTCCCTGAACCAGGATGCGGCGGGCATCTTCTTCGAAGGGTTCGCGGCCGTACGGCTGCTGTCAGTGCTGGCCGTGCTCGGCCTCGACGTGACCGCGATCCGCTACGTGGCGGTGCACCGCGCACGCGGGGAGCATGACCGCGCGCGCGCGGCGGTGGCGCTGTCGGTGCTGCTGGCCGGCGGGGCATCGATCGCGATCGCCGCGCTGGTGTTCGCGCTGGCGCCGCAGCTGTCCGACCTGTTCGGCGCACACGACCTGCAGTACGTGCTGCGGGTGATGGTGCTGTCGCTGCCGGCGGTGACGCTGCAGATGGTGCTGATCGGCGCCACCCGCGGCACCGGTCGAATGAAGGCGTTCGTGGTGGTCGACCAGGTCGCCGACGGCGTGCTGCGTGTGGCGCTGGTGGCCTTCGCGCTGGCGCTCGGCTACGGCCTCGACGGCACCGCGGTGGCGTTCACGATCGCGTCCTATCTGACGCTTGCCGCGGCCGCGCTGGCGGCGCGCGGCGTGACCGGAACGGTGCGGCAGGCGGCGCGCGTGGAGACCGGCGCGCTGATCCGGTTCAGCGCCAACCAGTGGGGCGCATCGCTGGCCGGCGTAGGGCTGCTGTGGGCGGACACGCTGCTGCTGGGGCTGTGGCGCCCGCCCGCCGATGTCGCGGTCTACTCGATCGCGACCCGCACCGTCCTGTTCGGGATGATGTTCATCCTGCCGATCGGGATCGCGTTCCAGCCCCAGATCGGACGGCTGTATGCGCTCTCCGACCACGCCGGGCTGTACCGCATGTACGGGTTCGCCACCAAGTGGTCGACCATCGCCGGCTGCCCGCCGCTCCTGTTCCTGACCCTGTTCGCGCTGCCGATCGTGACGCTCCTGTACGGCCCCAGCTACGCTCGCGGCGCGTGGCCGCTGGCGCTGCTCGCGATCGGGCAGACGGTGAACGCCGCCACCGGCCCCTGCGGTCACGTGGTGACGATGATCGGGCGCGCCGACCTGGTGCTCAAGAACAGCGTGATCGCGCTGGTGCTGAACGTGGTCCTGAACGTGGCGCTGATCCCGCCCTACGGCATGGTCGGCGCCGGCCTGGCCTGGGGAATATCGATCGTGATCTGGAACCTGATCAGGCTGTGGCAGGTGTACCGCGTGCTTGGCATGCAGCCGTTCGGCGACTGGTCACGGCCGGTCGGGCTGGCGCTGACGGTGTTCGTGCTGACCGCGGCCGGCCTGCGCCTGCTGCTGGACTCCGCGCCGGCCGCACTCGCGATCATCGGCGGGGCTGCCGGCGCAACCCTCGCCTACGCGACGGCCCTGCTGGCCACCTCGTCGTTCGACGACGAGGACAACCTGATACTGGGCCGGTTCGCCCGGATCGGTCGCGCATCCGGACGCACGCGGCCTAGTGCGTGAAGATCACTCCCGTGTGAGGCGCGACCGTCGCGCTGGACACGGATCGGCCCGACGGATCGACGAACGATCCGCCCAGCGACAGCGACGCGGACGCGCCGCCCGGATTCACGGCCACCACGCCGTTCTGGAAGTGACGCACCCACGTCGATCCCTGCTGGGTGCGTGCCGACGTGGCGGTGCCGAGCGCCGGGTACCCGGCGTTGGTGGTCGCCAGCGCGTTCTGCGTCTTCGACCCCATGAACATGAAGTCCGCGCTCGAGCCCTTGGCCAGCAGGAAGGAGGCCAGCGCGAACTGCTGCCACTGATTCCGCTGCGCAGTCGTCGCTGACACCCACAGTTTGGTCAGGCACAGGGCCAGCTTGCCCTTGGACTGGACATCGGCGATCGCGTTCACCTGGTTCAACCAGTCGGTCACCGACGGCCACTTGCCGACCCCATCCGTGGCGTCGCGGAAGCACCCCTCGAACACCCCGCCCTGGCCGACGTCAGCCAGCACGTGCGTGTTGAGCAGGTAACGGGTGCCGTTGTTGAGCCCGTTGTCGATCACCGGGATCGTGACCGCCTGATCGACGGCGGTGGCCAGCCCGCTGGTCGCCGCCAGCCACTTGTCGAGCGTGAACGCCTTGCCGGTCTGCGGATCGATCGGCGTGCTCCTGAACCCGTAGAAGGCCATGCTGCCCATCGCGTCCATGTAGATGCCGGTCCAGCCCGCGGCCTGCTGCGCCTGCGCATAGCTCGCTTCCCACTGGCGCACCGCGGACAGCTCGGGGTTGATCAGATAGCCACCCCAGCTGCTCTTCAGGATGTTGCCGCCGGCGTCCTTCAGGAGCCAGTCGCGGTGGTTGGCGTAGACCCACGGGAAGTCGCTCTTGACGGTCGTGCCCTTGTGATACTCGGCCACGATGATGCCGGCATGGGCCGCCTTCATGACTCCCAGGTAGCCGCCGTAGCCGGGCACGCCCACGATCACGTCGTTGCGCTTGGCGACGGTGGTCGCGGCCGCGGCGTTGTTGACCACGGTGTTTGATCCATCGAACAGCCAGGTATGCACACCTGAGTCGGTAGCGATCGCGGCGACGCCGCGGGGCGCGCCGGTGAGCGACGCCGCGCAGACGGCAAACGCGCAGACGGTGGCCAGCTTCAGGCGGGCAGGGCGTGTCACAGACGACACCTCTCAGGTCGGGGTCAGGCGCAGTCGTTCTGCCGCAGGTTCGGCGGCACTTGTTCGCAAGCTGTAAGCCGACGCTCAGCGTTGTGTTCGCTTTTTCCGAACAAGGCCGCAAATTGCGGGAATTGAGCGCTGGGCCCTCTAGGGCGTCAGCTGCACGAGGTCGCGAGCGCTCAGGTCCTCGATGAAGCTGGAGACGTCCTCGTCGAGGGATGCCGGCGCATCCTCCGTCTCGGCCCGTACGCCGTTCACCAGATCGGCAAACCGCGTCTCGTTCTCGATCAGCCCCCAGATCAGCGAGCCGAACTGGTTCAGTCCGTGATAGGAGCCCGACTGCAGGTGCAGGAGCACGCCACCCTGCTCCTCCTCCAGCGAGCGGAAGACGACGTCGGGGTTGCGGCTGATTCGAGTGGTCGGGTCGATCATGCGTGGTCGCTCCTTGTCAGTACAGGCCGAGCGTACCGAGTCGCCGCTCGCGACGCATGGCCAGCCGGAAGGCGTACAGCCCCAGCAGCAGCGTGATCCCGGACAACGGCACCAGCTTGGCGATGGTGACGAGCGCATCGTGCCACCCCGCCCCGCCGATCAGCTGCGCCCGCATCCCCGTGATCGCGATCCCGATCGGATTGATGCTGGCCAGGGGGGCGACCCACGACGGGAACAGCGCCAGCGGGAAGTACGCGCCCGACGTGAACGTCAGCGCGAAGGCCAGAAACCCGATCGCGCCCGAGCCGCGCCGGAAGGTGAGCACGCCGGCCGAGGCGATCGACCCGAGCCCCCACACGAACGGGATGAACGCGGCCAGGATCAGCAGCGCGGGGATGTACCCGCTGGCGGCGAAGCTGACGTTGAACACGAGCGACACGATGATCAGGAATATGACCGTCCGGAACGGCACGTAGATCAGGTCGTAGATGACGGAGCCCAGCAGCACCACGCTGGAGGTGGTGGGGGTGACCATCAACGACTCCAGCGTTCCCAGCGACTGCTCCTGCTGTATGGCGCTGACCAGCCGCGCCAGCCCCACGGCCATGAAGCCCGCCACGGCGATGCCGACGGTGACGAAGGCGATATAGGAGGTGCGACCGCCGCCGTTGATGTGGATCGGATGCACCAGCTTGGACACGAACGAGAACACCAGAGCCTGGGCGAACAGGTTGATCCAATCGCTGACGATGGCGCCGCGGTAGCTCAGCCGCACCAGCAGGTCGCGTCGTAGGAACGCCCCGAGCTTGAACGCCTCGGCCAGTGCGCCCGATCTCCTGCCGGTCACGTCCTGGCCGTTGTCAGCCGCAGGAACGACTCCTCCAGCTCGGAGCGCTGCTGGGCGCAGTCGAGCACGACGACGCCGCTTGCCGAGAGATCTGACAGCACCTCGCCCAGCACCGCGTGCTCGGCCAGGTCGAGTCGGAAGTGCTCGCGGTCGGCGCCCACCCGCGCCAGCTTTCCGCGATCGCCCAGCGCCGCCGCGGCCCGCGCCAGTGCATCGTCGCCCAGGGTCGCGTCGGCGGTGCGCAGCCGTAGCAGATACCCGCGCGCGCTCGACTTCAGCATCAGATCCTCGACGGTGCCCTGGAAGGTGGTGCGGCCCTGGTCGAGCACGGTGACCGCGTCGGCGAACCCGCGGATCTCGTCCAGCCTCTGGGTCGTCCAGACCACGGCGGTGCCGTCGGCGGCGATCGAGCGGGTCAGGTCCTGCACGCGGCGGGCGCCTTCGGGGTCGAGCCCGTCGGTGGCCTCGTCGATCACCAGCACCGGCGGATCCATCAACAGGGCGCGGGCCATCGACAGTCGCTTCTGCATGCCGTGACTGTATAGCCCCACGCGCTGGTCGACGGCGTCGCTGAGTCCCACGTCGACGAGGCGCTTGCGGGCACGCGCCAGGGCCTCTTGACGGCGTATCCCGTACATGCGCCCAAAGAAGGCCAGGTTCTCGAGGCCGCTGATGCGGTTGTAGAAGGTGCGGTCGGCGGACGGGAAGAACCCGATGTGGCGACGAGCGGCCATCGGGTCCCGGCCCACATCGATGCCGGCCACCGACACGTGGCCGCCTTCTGCCAGAAGCAGCCCCGTCAGGATCCGCAGGAAGGTGGTCTTGCCGGCGCCGTTGGGGCCGAGCAGCGCAGAAATACGTCCGGCGCCGACCTGAAGGTCGACGCCGGACAGGACCTGCTTATCACCGAACGACCGGCTAACGTCGCGAGCATCCAGGACAGCGCTCAGGGGGTTTGCGCCCACAGACGGACTGTCCGTCAATCCGGTCAGAACGACAAGCGCTGGTTAGCCGCTCGAGCCCACCGAGCCGCCGTGGCTGCCGCACGAGAACTCGCCGAACTTGTCGGTCGCGCAAACGATGTGATCCTTGTGAACCGCGTGGCCGTTCTTATTCGTATGCAGGAACGTGTGATCAGCGATCGAGCCATAGTCAACCACCACCGGTGCAACGTACTTCACGGAGTACCCCCCTCTATATCAGAAAACTACGAAGCCAACACGAATATACTGTCGTGTCAGCTTCTGTCAACCCCTCATGATGACGGGTTATGGGACGTCCAGGGTTGACTGGACAGACCCCCTCCCGTCACTAGACTGAGTGAGGATGGGATCCCTCGCAGCACGACTCAGCAGGGCGAGACCGGCTGAGCCGGATCGCGTCCGCCAGATGCTGGACGCCGCACCGCATCGTGGCGGCCGACAGCAGGTGCGGGAGCACGGTGCGGTGGCGCTGGGTGTGTCCCAGGACGACGAGGTCGCCGACGCCTCCATATCAACCGGAAACGGGCTGGTTGCGGCGTTCTCGGGCAGGCTCGACAACGCCGCCGACCTGCGTCAGCAGCTGGCGGCACACGGGCGAGCGGCGGTCGGAGAGACGCCGGCCGACATCGTCGAGGAGGCGTTCCGCGTGTGGGGTGAGGGCGCCCCCGCTCGTCTGCGCGGGCAGTTCGCCGCCGCCGTCACCGACGGCGAGCGGATGTGGAGCTTCCGCGACCAGGTCGGGTTTCGCGCGATGTACTATCGCGAGGACGGCGTTGCGGTGCACCTGGCGAGCGAAGCCAAACAGGTTCTGGCGGGCGCGGGCATCACCCGCGAGCCCGATCTGGACGCCGTGGAGCGCATCTTCTACGGACTGGGTGGCGGCGCCGACGCGGACTGTGCCGTCAAGGGTGTCAAGCGGATGTCGGCGGCCACCGTGCTGTCGCACGATCGCGGCGGTCGCCGGCGCGCCGACCGCTACTGGGAACCGGAGCAGCTCGTGGAGACCGGCCGCTTCACCGCCGCCGAGGCAGAGCAGCGTTTCGCCGAGCTGTTCGATCAGGCGGTCGGGCGCTGCCTGACCGGGAACGACGGTGTGTCGCTGTCGGGGGGCATCGATTCGCCGGCTGTGGCCGCGTTCGCCGCTCCGGGACACGAGCAACGATTCGGCAGGCCGGTGGGAGCGTTGTCGGCCGTGTTTCCCGACCTGCCCAGCGTGGACGAGAGCGGCTGGATCTCGCTGGTGGCGGAGCATCTGGGCATGCCGCTGCACACCTACCGGCCGCAGGCCAAGGGCCTCGACGACGTGCAGCGCTGGAGTGACCTACTGGACTGCCCGACGCCGATCGTCTCCGTACCGGAGCTGGACGAGAACTACGCGCTGGCGCGCCGGCTCGGTCATCGCTCGCTGCTGACCGGCGAGCTGGCCGAGTACGTGATCGACAGCCGCGGGCACCTGGCCGGGCATCTGCTGATGCACGGCCGGCTCTCGGCGGTGGCGTCGCTCGTGCGCACCCAGCGCCGCCGGGGAGCCCGCTGGCCGTTCATCGCCAGGCAGTTCCTGCCGTCGCTGGTGCCCGGGCGGATGGCCAACAGCTTCCTCAACTGGCGCGGTGTCAAGCGCGCCGTCCCGCCGCCGGATTGGATCCATAACCGCGAGGTGACGACGATCCCGCGGCCCGACCTGCTGACGCCGGCGCGGCAGCGTTGGGTGAGCCAGCAGATCGGCTCGTTCGGCGGCTCGTCCGAGACGCTTGCCGCCGACGAGGTGGTGGCGGCGATCCATGGCGTGGACGTCCGACGCCCCTTCGTGGACGTCGATCTGTGGGAGTTCTTCCTGAGCCTGCGGGCCGAGGTCAAGTATCCCGACACGCGCAGGAAGACGCTCGTGAAACGCTGCCTACGAGGTCGCGTGCCCGATGCGATCCTCGACCGCAGGGACAAGACCGTGTTCGGCGAACATCTGCTCACGCACGCCGATTACGACGTCATGCGACGTTACACCGCAGACCCGCCGCACCGTCTCGCCGGCGTCGACTACCGCCGCCTGGCGGAGCGACTCGACCAGGGCAACTTCACGCTCTGGGAGTATTGCTGGGCGCGCGACCTGACCTCCGCCCACGCGTTTCTCGCCAACTGGTGAACGACTCCGCTCCGCAAACGTGCTTCGGATACTCCATCAGGAGCACGATCGACCTGCGCTTCACGCGGCCAGGGGTCAGCGCCGACCAGATCGAGGTGGTCGAGATGCGCGGCGCCGAGCCGCAGCACGACGAGCCGCACCTGCTGCACTGGACGACGTCGGCCGGCGTGACGGGGAGGCTCTACGGAGGCGGCCAGATCTTCGATTTCTGGGCAGAGAACGTCGGCTGGTTCCGGATCGCGCCGTTCGACCGCACGATCGAGGTGCCGGCCGGCACCGACCCGTTGCGGCGCGAGATGCACCTCTGGGGAGTGCCGTCCATGGTCACCTTCACGCGTCAGGGCGACCTCTCCCTGCACGCCGTCGCCGTCGAGCGAAACGGCCGAGCCGTGATCGTGGCCGCGCCCGGCAAACACGGCAAGACGACGCTGGCGCTGGCGCTGCACGCCGCCGGCTGCCGGCTGCTGACGGAGGACATCGCACGCGTGCAGACGCAGCCGCTCCCGAGCGTGATGCCGGGCCCGGCGCTGCTGCGGATGCGGTCGAACCCGGCGATCCCCGACGGCATGCGGCTGGTCGAGATGGGCGCCAGCCGGGTCTACCTGGAGATCGAGCCGGAGCGGCGCGGCGACGGCGCTCCCGTGCCCCTGGCGGCGATCGTGTTGCTGCACGTCGGCGATGGCCCGGAACTGCGCATGGAGCGGATCGACGGCGCCGCGGCCGTCCGCGACATGTGGGTGCTGGCATTCCGCGTCCCCGACACGGCCGACCGCACGCGCGCGTTCCAGCAGCTGGCCGACCTCACCACCACGGTCCCCGTCTACCAGTTCCACAGGCCGATGACGTTCGAGACGCTGCCAGACGTGGTGGCCCAGGTGGTGGCGCTGTGCGACGAATGACCTCGCGGGCGCCGCTGCCCGTGACGCGGCGCGTGACCCTGGCGGTGCGCATCGTCGCCTGCTACGCGCAGGTGCGGCGGCGGCTGGCGCGGGAGCCGCTGCCGGCACTGGCGGCGAGCTTCGGCGACGTTCCGGTGCGGTCGGGCGAGCCGATCCCGGCGCGGCAGCTGGGCTGGGCGATCGACCGCACGCTGCGGATCGGCTCGCGCCGCCCCCGCTGCATCTTCAACGCGCTGGTGCTGTACCGGCTGCTGCGAGAGCAGGGCGACCCGGCGGAGCTGGTCGTGGGACTGCCGCAGGCCGCGATCACCAAGGACGCGCACGCGTGGGTGGAGCTGAACGGGATGGACGTGGGACCGCCACCGGGCCGGGCCGGGCACGAGCCGATGGCGAGGTTCCCGTGAGGCCGCCCGAGCTATTCGAGCTGCTGCGCCGCTGCACCATCGAACACGACTGGTCGGCGGCGCCGGACGGCATCGAGCAGATGCTGGCGGGGGCCGACCCGCGGGCGGTGGGGAAGGCCGCCGCCGAGCACGGCGTGGCGAACCTGCTCTACCTGTCGGCGCGCGAGCTGCCGACGCTCGATCCCGAGCTGCGCTCGCTGCTGGCCACGGTCTACCACCTCAACCTGACGCACCACATGAAGGTGGTCGGCGAGCTCACCTCGCTGGCGGCCACGCTGGACGCCGCCGGCGTGTCGTTCATGGTGGTGAAGGGGCCGGTGCTGTCCGAGGTGATCTACCCGCGCAACGACATGCGGTCATACGGTGACCTCGACCTCGTCGTCGAGCGGCGTGTGTTCGGCGATGCCATCACCGCGCTGCTCGAAAGCGGATGCGACATGCTCGATCGCAACTGGCGCGTGATCCGACGCGAGATGCGCGGGCAGGTGCACATGGCCGCCCGGTTCGGCACCTGCGCCGACGTGCACTGGCACCTGATCAACCGCGGCTCGGTGCGGGGCAGCTTCGCGATCGACATGGACGAGCTGTTCGGGCGCGCCCGGCGGGTGTCGCTGGACGGGCCAGAGGTGCTCACGCTCGACCCTGCGGACACGCTGCTGCAGCTGGCCGTGCACGCGGGGCTGTCGGGAGGCGCGAAGCTGGCCTGGCTCAAGGACATCGACCGGGCCGCGGCCGACCCGGAGCTGGACTGGCAGCAGCTGGTGGCGCGCGCCCGCGCATGGCGTGTGGCCGAAGTGGTGGCCGTCAGCTTCCGGCGAAGCGCGCAGCTCCTGGATGCGCCGATCCCGCCGCAGGTGATGGACGCGCTTTCCGGGAGCCGCGTCTGGGTGCAGATCGTGCGCGGCAGCGAGCGGCTGTCGCCGCCCGATCGCCCGCCTAACCGGCCGTCGCTTTCACGCGCGGTGGTGCGGGCCACCCGGCGCGGGCTGGGCGCCAGCATCACCGCGCTGCTGGCGCGCCTCGGCGGCGACGTGAAGGCGCGTGTCGGGCACCTGCTGGGGCGCCGCCGGGCGATCCTGGCGTCGGCCGGTGATGACGCCGACCGCGTGGCGTACTTCGAAGCCGTCCAGCACGATCGGCGGGCCGCCTGACGGCAGGCCGAAGCGCACGGCGCCCGCCGCGCCCCGGCTACCGCTAGCCGGTGACCTGGAACACGTAGATGTGACGGGCGTTGTCGCTCACGTACATCAGACCGTTGGAGTCGAACTCGATGAAGTTGGAGCCCAGCATCTGATACTGGGGCGGCAGGTCGTTGCTCGTGACCACGACCTGGCAGACGTTGGTGGATGGGTTCCAGCGAACCACTCGCGCGTTCTTCACGTCGCCGATGTAGAGCCACGTCTTGCTCGGATCCCAGGTGATCCCCCAAGGCTGGGCCAAACCCTTGCCGCCACAGCTCGGCTTCACAGTCGTCGCCGAGTTGGTGCTCAGATTCCACACGCTGATGCGGTTGTTGCCGGTCTCGGCAACGTACACGGTGTTCCCGTCCGGAGAGACCGCGACGCCACGGGGAGCGGTCATCTGGTTGACGCCCGACCCGCAGCTGCCCAGGTTCTCCAGCAGCGTCCCGGCCGGGGCGGTGGCGATGCTGGACGCGCTGAGCAGCTTCGCCTCGTCGAACACCTGCAGGCGGCAGCCGGCCACGTCGGTGGCGTAGACCTTGCCGTTCTCGACGTGGATGCCCTGCACGCCGCCCTTGAACATGCCGGGCTGCGGGCCTTGTGATCCGTAGCGGTGCACGAAGCTGCCATCCGGCTTGAACGTGATCACGGCATTGTTGTTGTCACCGACCCAGACCATGCCGTCGCCGAACGTGAGCGCGCGCGGATAGCCGAACCCGTCCGACGCCGGGCTGGCCGGCTGCCGCGAGCCCCACTGCAGCTCCCAGGCAGGACAGCTGGTTTGCGATGTGCACGTGGACGTGGTGTCGAACTTCTGCACGCGCTGCTCGAACGTGTCGACCACGAACAGCGAGTTGTCGGTTGGATCGATGGCGATGCCGTTCTGCTGGTTGAATCCGCCCCGCGGCGGCGGCTGCGGGCCGGTCGCCCACGGCAGCCTGGCGGCTCCGGCACAGGTGCTCTGAGCGGTGGTGGCATTGGTGACTGTGCACGACGGGAACGCGGAGATGTTGCCGGGCGCGTACTTCTCGACGCCGTAGCCGTACGGCGTGCCGGTACACCAGGAGTCGCAACCCCAGGTCTCGCCCACGTACACGTTGCCCTGGCCGTCGACCGCGGGGAACCGGATCGAGTCCATCTGCTGGTGGCCGGAGGCGAAGTTGGTGCCGTCCGTGTTGCGCCACTCGTTCACGAACTTGCCGACGATGCTCGAGGCGCCGCTACCTGCGGCCACCTTGGCCGGGTCGTAGGAGAACTCGTAGGTGCGGTTCCAGTACGCGCCGACGGTGTAGATCAGGTGGTTGACCGGATCGATGTCGATGCCGCGCACGTCGTTCTCATCGCTCTGCGGGCCGATCGAGCCGATGATCTTCTTCGTGGCGGGATCGAACACGAAGATCCTGCGGCTGCTGTACTCGGCCACCCAGATGTTGCCGGCCGCATCCTCGGCGACGCCGCGCGGGATCGGCGTGGCCACGCCGGAGCCGGTCCAATCGAGCTGGCCGTGGAAGCCGCCCTGGTGGTCGAAGATGTAGACGTTTCGGCAGCGGGGATCCGACACGTAGATGTAGTGGGTCGCAAATACCGTGTCGACCGCGATGTGGGTCGGGATCTGCATCTGCCCGTTGTCACAGCCCTGGGCGTAGCTGTGGCCGGGATGCTGGGCATCGGTGCCGGTGGGCTGGCCCGCATTCATCTTTCCGATCGTCTGCAGCCACTTGCCGTTGTGGTCGAACTCGACGAAGCGAGAGCTGCCCTGGTCGGCCACCCACAGCGCCGCCTTGCCGCCCGAGTTGAGATCGGTGGGATCGGCCTCGACGTCATAGGGCGCCGTGATGCCGCCGCTGAGGCCGCCCAGCGCGTGCTGGGAGACCGAGCCGACCAGCTGGCCGTCGGTCGTGTAGCGCCAGACCCGGTAGTTCCAGTAGTCGCCGACCAGGATCGTGTTGTCGGTCGAGTCCCAGTCCATGCCGTAGGCGTAGAGCCCGGCCGGCCCGCTGAACCCGATCGCCTTCTGGAACTGGACGAGGCCGGTTCCCGTGGAGTCGGCGCCCGGGTAGCTCGCGGTGACCGTGTAGTTGGCGCCGCCGGTGGCGGCCTTCACGCCGATCTTGTACGTGCCGGAGACGGTGGCGTTGTAGGCGATCACCTTCGGCTTCGCGGTGGTGGTCACGGCACTCACCTGCGCGCCGTTGGGGTCGGTCAGAAACAAGGTCAGCTTGGCCGACGAGTCGTCCCAGTCGAGCGAGACGTTGACGGCGCCGGGCGCGACCACGGCGATCGTGTGCGTCCGGAACTTGGTGCCGGTCACCGACACCGAGTTGCTGAAGGTGCTGTTGAGCGTGGCCGTGAGCGCGCTCGGCACCGCAATCAGCCCCAGCATCGCGACGGCCAGAACGGCCATCGGCCAGCGCACGAACCTGCGACGCGAACTGTTCTCAGTCAATCGGAGCGTTCTCCACTCGAGGTCAACAATGGGTCGACCGGCCCCCGACGACCCCCGCTCGAGTATACGAGGCAAGATGGGGTCGCGCTATGCGGCGCGGCGGACGGCGATCGACTCGTAGACGCGCTCGACCCGCTCGGCCACGTCGGCCCAGGTGGGCCAGTTCAGCAGGCCCAGCGTTCCAGGCTGCGCCGGCCATGGCAACCGGTCGATGGCTGCGCGCAGCGCCGTCACGTCGCCGGGCGGCACGAGCGTCAACCGATCCGGGGACACCGCACCGTCAACCTCGTGGACGGCGGGGATGTCGCTGGCGATCACCGGCATGCCGTACGAGAGCATCTCCAGCATCGACAGCGGCAGTCCCTCCTGGCGCGAGGGCATCACGTAGGCGCCGGCGTTCGTGCGCAGCTCGTCCAGCACCGCGCCGGACTGGAAGCCGAGGAAGTGGATGCGCGAGTCGTCGCCGGCCAGGCGCCGCAGGTAGGCGGCGTGCTCATCGGAGTAGCTGGCGCCGCCCACGACCGCCAGCTGGTACGCCGTGTCGCTCTCGCGCAGCGCCCGGATCAGCACGTCGCAGCCCTTCTCGGGCACCAGCCGGGCCAGGAACAGCAGGTAGCGGCCGGCCTCGAGGCCGTGCCCGGCGAGCGCCGGCCCGGCCGGCTGCAGCGCCGGCGGGTCGTTGCCGTTGGGGATGTAGGTGACCGTGCAGCCGTAGGCGTCGTGGAGGTGCTGTTGGAGGTAGCGCGCGACCGTGATCACCGCGGCGGCGTGGCGGCAGGCGCTGGCCTCGCCCGCGCGCAAGATCCGCTGAGCGAACCCCGACCACTTGTCCTTGTTGTAGTCCTGGTCGTGGACGGTGGCGCAGACGGCGCTGCGGCGGCCGAGCTTGGCAAAGGGGATGGTGAGGCTCGGCCCGACGCCGTGAACGTGGACGATGTCGTAGCCACGCAGGCCCGCCTCCAGCGAGCAGAAGGTCGAGTGGGTGATCGCCTCCAGGTGCTTGCTGGGCACGGACGGGCGGCGGATGAGAGTGACCCCATTTGCGGGACGCACGGGATCGCCGTAGCGCCCTCGCGTGAACACCGTCACCTCGTGGCCGCGCTCGGCCAGCCGGTCGGCCAGCAGGCCGACGTGCCGCTCGATTCCTCCGAAGCGGGTCACGTTCGTCTTCTGGCCGACCATTGCGATTCTCATCGAGCTGCCTTGCGGATTTCGGCCGCACGCGCGTACGCCTCGGCCACGGCGCTGTAGTGCAGACCGGCATCGTACCGTTCCATCACCCGCTCGCGGCCGGCCCGGCCCATGCGCTGCGATCGATCCGGATCGTTCTGCATCGCCAGCATCGCCTCGCCCAGGGCGCCCGCATCTCCGTGCGCCACGAGCACGCCCTCCTGGCCGTCGCGAACCAGCTCGGGGATGCCGCCCACGCGGCTGCCGATCACCGGCTTGCCCCAGGCCATCGCCTCGATCACGGCCAGCGGGCAGTTGTCCTGGCAGATGGACGGCATCACCACGGCCGCGGAGGCCTGCACCGCGGCGGCCAGCTCGCGGCCGGTGCGGAAGCCGAGCAGCTCGACGTCCGCGCCGGAGCGCTCGACCATGGCCTGCAGCTGCGGGCGCAGCGGCCCGTCGCCTGCCAGCTTCACGCGCGCACCGGTCTCGATCGCCGCCTGTACGAGCACCTCGACGCCCTTCTCGCGGGACAACCGGCCCACGTACAGGCAGTGGTCGCCGGGCTGATGCAAGGGCACGTAGTCCTCGGCCAGCACGCAGTTGGGGATCACCACGATGCGGTCGGGCGGATAGCCGCTGGTCACCATCCGGTCGCGAGCGAACGCCGAGGGTGTGATGAACAGGTCGATCCCGTCACGGTAGAGCCTCAGCCGGCGGTGCAGCCAGGTCTCGCCGGCCACCAGCATGCTGCCGGACAGCGATCCGCGGTTGCAGCGCTGCCGCACGGCGTGCGAGAAGCCGTGGCCGACGCAGCGCTCGCAGATCTGGCCGTTCGAGAGCAGGCTGTACACGGGGCAGACGAGCTTGAAGTCGTGGACGGTCATCACGACCGGGATACCGCGTTCGTGCAGCGGCGCGAGCAGCGAGGGCGACAGCTGGTGGTAGATGTTGTGCACGTGCGCCAGGTCGACCGGGTGATGCGCCAGAAGGCCGCCCATCTTACGCTTTGCCTCCAGCGAATAGACCATCCGACCGGCCACGCGCGCGCGGCCGCGTACGCCCTCCGGCGGGTGCTCGAAGTCGACCTGCGAGACGAAGTAGCGATCGGTGTCGCAGGGCAGGTTGCGGGCGTCCTGCATGGCGAAGTAGTCGACATGGGCGCCGCGGCCCTCGAGCAGGCCGGCCAGCCTGAACATGTAGTGCTCCGCCCCGCCCCGCGGGTAGTGGAACTTGTTGACCATCAGCACGCGCTGGAAGCCGTCCGCCCGATCGCCGTTCACGCTATTCACCGGCCAGGTCGACACGACCCGCAGCGTGGCCGATGGCGGCCAGCGTCCAGAACGTGCCCGACACGGCCACCTGGGTCATCAGGTTCGAGTCTGCGCTCATCACGATGTACGCGGAGGCCGCCAGCAACGATCCCAGGGACACGGCTTCGAGCACGCCGTCGCCGGCCTTGCGGGCGCGCCGGTAGCTGCGGCGGCACGCCCCCCACATGCCGAACAGGAGCCAGCAGAAGAACACGAACCCGGGGACGCCCAGCTCCACCACGGCACGCACGAAGTCGCTGTGGGAGTGGGCCCCCTGCTGCACGTTGACGCCGATCGACCGCTTCGCTGTGGTGTCCACCACGATCGACTTGAAGCCGTTGCCCAGCACCGGGTCGTGTTCGACCCTGGGCAGATTGGTGCGCCACAGGTCGAGTCGCGCACGTAGCGAGTTGCCCGGGCCGTAGTGGGTGCGGCCGGAGGTGAGGTCGCCAAAGCGGTGAACGGTGCTCGGCACGGCTGCGGCCACCAGCACCAGCACCAGTGGGCCGATCAGCAGCAGCGCGCGGTACCGGATCAGGGCCAGGACGAACAGGCCGAACAGGCAGCCCACCCAGCCCGTGCGCGTGTAGGAGGCGACCAGCGCGACCAGCACCGGCGGCGTCGCCAGCCACAGGATCCAGCGGCCCTTCAGCTGCTTGCAGAGTACGAGCGGCACCATGAACGCCACCATGAATCCCATGAAGATGCCGAACGGGTCGGGCTGCACGAACGTACCGGCCGACCGGCCGACCAGGCCGATCACCGTGGATCCGCCGTGGTCGAACTGCCACAGGGCCAGCACGGTGGGCACGATCAGCGACGCGAGAAGCGCGATCGTCATCCGCTTCAGGGACTGCCGGTCGCGGATCAGCGTGTAGGCCGCCAGGTACAGCACGGCCACCGAGGTCAGCCGCAGCGTCTCGGTGATGGCCCCGCCCTTGGAGGGCGCCACGGAAACGCTGAGGACGGCCATGGTGACCAGCCCGATGTAGGGCACAGCACTCGGCGCCTGCTTGGCGCGCGACCAGTTCTCGATGATGTAGGCGCCGCCGACCGCGATGAAGACCATTGCCAGAGCCGACGCCGGGTTCACGCTGACCGACCCGACGTTCACCAGTGAGCGGTCGGCCCACAGATCCATGCTCGGCCGTGCGATCACGATCGCGTACACGCCGTACGCGGGGCGGATCGCGAACACCACGCCGAAGGCGATGCAGGCGGCCGCCGCCATGAACTCGCGGCCGTCGCCGAGCACCAGGGCCATCGCCACGGTCGTCACGCCTACCGCGGCGGTCGCGGCCCAGGTGATGTCGCCGCCCGGCCGCGGCCCTTCTCTGGCCGGGCGCAGGTTGCGCAGGTCGACCGGGGGGACGTAGATGCCCACGTCTACTCCAGGTAGCCGAGCGCGCGGAGCGACCGCTCCAGGGTCGCTTCCTCCTCGGCAGACAGAGCGGCCTCGTCGCCGGCCGCGCGCTCCTGGTAGCTGCCGGCGCCCTCTCGGACGGCCACCCCGTCTCGCAGCGCCTCGGACATCACCGCGCCATCCGAGTCGGACGGCACCGGCCGGCCCAGCAGCGCCAGCAGCGTCGGCGCCACGTCAACGATGCTGCGCTCGCCGAGGTCGACCCCGGCGGGAACGCCGTGGCCGGCGATGGCGAAGATCCCCTCCATGGCGTGCACGCCCGAGTAGCCGTCGAGGATCTGCTGGGGCACCGGCTCGAACAGCTCGTCCAGCCCCGACGCGGCCTTGTAGGCGGGGTCGAACAGGACCACGACGTCCGGAGCCTCGTCCAGGTGCGCTCCCGCGTACAGCTGTTCGCGCCGCTTCGCCCACTGCACCACGGCAGCGCCGGTGTCGGGATCGCGCAGCCCCTCGAGCGCTGCGATGACGCGGTCGCGCACCTGCTCGTACTCTCCGCCGGGCTCGACCGCGCCCTGCTCCTGGCGCCCGCGCAGGTTGACCACGATGCCCTCGGCGGGCGGGTAGAGCGGGATCCGGTAGGCCTGGCTGCGCGTCCAGTCGACCCGACTGACGCCGGTCGCCCGGGCCGCCACCCGGTCGCGGGCACTGGCGGGCAGGCGACCCAGCGTCCGCCGCAGCGCTCGCCGCAGAGCCGGCGCGCGGCGCAGCGCGCGGGTCATCTGCTCTCCGCGCCCGGCCTCGCCGCCCGCGGACAGGAGGCCCGCGTCGGCCAGCAGCCGGTCGGTGCGCACGAATGTGCGCGCGTGCGGGCCGAAGCCGTGATCGGAGACGACCGCGACCGCACCCTCCTCGCCCATCACTTCACGCGCCTCGCCAACCAGCGCATCGATCCCGCGGTACATCTCAAGCAGCGCCTCCCGTAGCGGGTGGCCGGGCTGGTCGAGGTACTTCCAGAGCCGGTGCTGGGCGAAGTCGGTGCTCTGGAACACGACCACCATCACCTCGTGCCTGCCCTCGACCAGCCAGCGCATCACGATCTCGCGCTGCTGCTCGATCAGGGCCAGGCAGCGGTCGGCCAGCTCGCGGTCCGACAGCTTGCCGATGCTGTCCGCGAACTCCAGCAGCGGCGGCAGCTCCTCCGCCAGTTCCGGCGGCTCGGTGTGGTTGCGGTCGTAGTCGGGCAGCGGGAAGCCCGCCACCATGCGGCCGTCCACCGGCCAGGCGGGATAGGTCATCGGCACCGACAGGATCGCGACCGGCGCCTCCGCCTGGTCCCAGAATGCGGCACCCGACCAGCGCCGCGAGCTGACGAAGTCGCGCCCATCCTCGAACGAGGACGAGTGGCCGGCGCCCCACAGCCGGCTGTAGCGCTCGATCCCGAGCGTACGGAAGTCGAACATGCCGTGGCGGCCGGGGTTCCAGCCGGTCATCATTGACGGCCAGGCAGCGGCGGTGATCGGCGGGACGGTTGAGAGCAAGGTGCCGGAGGCACCCTGCTCCCGCAACGCGGCGATGTTCGGAAGGTTCGCGTCGGGAAGCCCGATGACGGAATCGGTGCCGCCGTCGAGCCCGACCACGAGGAGCCGGGTCATCAGCTGGCCGGTACCTCGATGACCTGGTGCACGCGCTCCGCCAGCTCGGACTTGAGCTCAGCCGCAGCGGGCACCGAGCTGCCGGCCGGCGCGCGGTCGTAGCAGATGTGCAGCGGCCGCTTGGCGACGCGCTGGATCAGCGACACAGCGGAGCCCAGCGGATTCCAGCGGGTCGCGCCGGGACGCACGGTCAGCAGCACGATGTCCGAGCACGCGATCAGCGGCAGCGTCTCGGAGTCCTCGAGCACCGCCGGCGTGTCGATCACGACGACCCCGGCGACGTCACGCAGATCGCGCACGATTCGCTCGACCCGCGGCGCCGAGAACAGCGTCTCCGGCAGCGCCTTGCTGGTGCCTTCGGGCAACCACATCAGGTTCTCCTCGAGCGCGATCAGCGGCATGGACGTGGCGGTTCCGTCGAGCAGGGCGGACAGTCCCTCCTGCTCGCGCATCGTGCGCCCGCGCAGGTCGGCGCTGACCAGGATCGTGGCGGTGCCCACGCCGGCGAACGTGCGCGCCAGTGCCAGCGCCAGGCCGCTCGCGCCCTCGCTGCGGGTGGCCCGCGTCACCGCGATCACCGCCAGCCGCGTACCCATGCCGGCCAGCTCCAGTTCGGAGCGCAGCAGCTGGACGGAGGCCTGATCGACCCCCGAGTGGATGTCCACGACCGGGACGCCCACGACCTCGATGTCCTCGGGACGGCGGACGCGATTGTCCAGGCGGCCCATGATCAGGGCGACCAGGGCGAAGAACGCGACTCCGGCAAGGAACCCGCCAAGGACGGCGAGGATGGTCGGCGGGCCGCTCGGCGCAACTCGCTGCACCGGCGTCGGACTACCCGTATCGAAGGTGCTGGTGAAGCTTCCCCCGCCCTTCAACTGGTCAGCGGCCTTTCTCAACCGCGCCTCATTGGTGACGAGACGCGGAGTCTGCGGCGTGTAGTTCGAAAGCTGCTTGACCTGACCCAGGATCGCGGTCGCCTCTCGATTGCCCCGCTGCTGCAGGAGCACGGTGGTGTAGGCCTTGAGCACAGCGGTGGTCTCGGCGGGGTCGGAGCCGCCGGCGTAGACGAGGCGCACGCTGGTGGTGTTAAGTGGCTTCATCGTGAGGTGCGCCACGAGCTGGTCGCCGCTCGGCGCGCCCCCGAGCTGCTTCGACGCCGCCGCCGCGGCGACCGGGTTCACGAAGTCATCGGGTGACCAGTCACCGTAGTACTTCGGATTGCTCGACACCAACTGGTAGCCAGGCCCGTCAGCCAGCGGAGCCGTGGCCACATCGTTGATCGACAGGTCGGTGGTGGCGACGTAGTGGGCCTTCCGCTGCCCCGCCACGAAGAACGCCAGCGCGGCAAACAGCACCCCACCCAGCAGCATCAGCCACCAGCGCTCGGAGATCAGCCGCAGAGAGCGGCGAAACGTCAGTTCCGGCTTCACGTTCTACCCACGCTCCTCGTGCCTTGAAAGGACAGAGACGCCCCGCCCGCCTCGAACGGACGCCCTATGGCCAGTGTACGCGGGGGGCTCGGTCTTACAAGTCCCGCCTCCAATATGCGCCACATGCGGGGTGCCGCGGCCCGGCCCTCGGCCCCCTTCGCGCGCACCTTGACGCCTACCCGAACGGGGGGTACGGTCGTGGATGCGAGGCGGTGGGAAGGAGAGGGCACTGGCTGTGAATGAACAGAGGCGCGATGATCGCCGAACAGCCGTCGACGCAGAGGCCCAAGAGTACACCTCTGCAGAACCGGGAGGCGACGTCGAAAGCATCGTCGAAGCACGGGCACCTGAACACGTGAGAGGCACCACAACCCGGCATGCACGGCGCACGCTGGTACGCCGCGCGTTGATCGTGGCGGATGTCTGGTCACTCGGGTTCACGTTCGCGCTCGTGCACTTGATCCTGGGCACGTCGGCAAGGCAGGGCTTCACCTCCGGCCAGGAGTTGATTCTGTTTCTGGTGTCCGTACCCTGCTGGCTTGCGCTGGCCGGCCTCTACGGCCTCTACGAAGGCGACCGGCTGCGGGCCGACACGACCACCCTCGACGACTTCTGGCCACTGTTCCACGCGGTCACGGTGGGCGTGTGGCTGGCGTTCGTGGCCAGCCGTCTGACCAACCACGTGCACGCCAGCGAGCGGCGTCTGATCCTGTTCTGGTTCCTTGCCCTGGTGATCCTGCCCCTGGGCCGCGTGATCATGCGCGTGTTCATCCGTTCGCGCGTGGCCTTCCTGCAGCGCACGCTGATCGTCGGCGCGGGCCTGGTCGGGCAGGAGATCGCACGCAAGATCCGGCGAAACCCCAGCTACGGCCTCGAGCTGGCGGGCTTCGTCGACAACGATCCGCTGCCCCTGCACCCCGAGCTGGCCGACATACCGGTGCTGGGCACGACCGACGATCTCAGCGAGATCGTGCGTTCCCACGGGGTCGAGCACGTGATGCTGGCATTCACCGGCGACGGGCATGACGCCGGGCTGGATGTTGTCCGCGCCTGCAACGACCTCGATGTCGAGCTGGACATCGTTCCGCGCCTGTTCGAGGTGGTGGGAAGCAAGGCGCAGTTCCACTCGCTGCAGGGCACGCCGCTGCTCGGCCTGAGCCCGCCCGTGCTCTCGACCAGCCACCGCATCGCCAAGCGCGCGATCGACATCCTGGGGGCGACGTTCGGTCTGATCGTGCTGTTCCCGCTGCTGGCGGTGGTGGCGATCTCGATCAAGCTCAACAGCAAGGGGCCGGTGCTGTTTCGCCAGGAGCGGATCGGCCGCGGTCAGCAGCCGTTCACGATCCTCAAGTTCCGCACGATGGTGGCCGACGCCGAGGACCGCAAGTCCGAGGTGGCCCACCTGAACGCGCACCTATCCACGGACGCGCGCATGTTCAAGATCCCCGAGGACCCGCGCATCACCTCGGTCGGACGAAGTCTTCGCCGGTACTCGATCGATGAGCTGCCGCAGCTGTGGAACGTCTTGCGCGGCCAGATGAGCCTGGTGGGACCGCGGCCGCTGATCCCGCACGAGCACCAGTACGTGAACGACTGGGGCCTACGGCGGCTCGACCTGACGCCGGGCCTGACCGGCCTGTGGCAGGTGTTCGGACGCAGTGAGATCCCGTTCGCGGAGATGCTGGTGCTGGACTACCTGTACGTGACCAACTGGACGCTGTGGGGCGACATCAAGCTGGTGGCGCGAACGATCCCGGCGCTCATGGGCAGGACCCGAGGCGCGGCCTAGCGGCCGTCGGGTCAACCCGGTTGCTGCGGCATGCTGCGCAGCAGCCTTCCCAACTGCACGGCGGCCGCGGTTGGCTGGCCCGATCGGGTCAGCAACCCCAGCCGCTCGTTACGGTCAAGGCTCCAGCGCGACCAGCTGAGGCCGTCCTGCTGGAACAGGGTCACCATCTGCTGCTGGTAGCGGCCGACCCCGGGCTCCCCCGAGAACGCGCCCCACTCGCCCACGATCAGCGGGATGCCCCAGGTGTGGGCGATCGAGACCGTCGGCGCCAGGTAGCTGGCCTGGTTGGCGAGAGTGCCCTGATAGGCACCGCCCTGGAGGGTGGTGCGATAGCGCTTGCCGGTACCGGCGTAGTAGTCGTGAACGTCGAGGGCGATCTTGCCCAGGCGCTCGAGCGGGGTCAGCTGCAGTGCCCGCACATCGGTGCGTGGCGGCAGCATGAACACGATCGCGCGCTCCGGGTCGACCGCGCGGACGGCGGCGCCGACTCGCGCCTGCCAGCGGACGATGCGCTGGACCGCCCAGGTGCGCCGGGGCAGGTTGCCCAGCGGCGGCTCGTTCAGGATCTCGTAGCCGATCACGTTCGGCGCCCCGCGATACCGCTGGGCCAGCATCGTTGCAAAGTCCGAGTAGAGCTGGGTGGCGCGCCGGTCGGTGTACATGGCCGCCTGCGCCTGCTCGCGGCCGGCCACCGTCAGCGGAAAACGGCGGCCGTGGTAGACCCATCGCGGGATGCCGTTGGCACGGCCGCCGCGCTGTAGCGTGGCGAAATACGGCGACCAGCCGTACTGATGCAGGTCGAGCAGCACCTGGATGCCGTGCGCGTTGAAGAACGCGATCTCGGCATCGAGGTCGGCCAGCCGCGCCTGGTCCCAGTGGTGCTCGCCGTCCACCGGGGGGGTCGGTTCGAAGTCACTCCAGGTGATGGCCAGGCGCACGAAGTTCACGCCCAGGGCCGGGGCCTGCTGGTAGGTGACGGGGTCGAGCGTGTGCACGGCCACGCCCCGCAAGGCGACCGTCTTGCTGTCCGCGTCGACGAACACCGGCCCGTCCACGCGCACGTCGGGCGGCGTCAGAGCGGGCGTGGGTGAGGAGCCCTGCGACGAGCCTGACGACATCGCGGGCGGCCTGGTGGCGGCGTCGCCGCCACCGCCGCTGCATGCGGCGGCCAGCAGGGCCACGGCGATCGACGCTAGGAGGAACGGCTTTGTGCGCACAGCACTCCAGGGTAGACCCGGTTGGTTGGGAATCAATAGTGGTCGAAGCTCGGCCCCGGCACCTCGGCCCGAAGCTCGAGCGGCAGGTGCGGAGCAAGCAACCGCACCCGCGCACGCGCGGCCAGGGCGGACCGCTGCTGCGCCTCGCGCGCCGCCGTCTCGGCCAGCACCTGCCAGGCCACCCAGAACTTCGGCTCGGCACCCGCCGCTCGGCGGGCGGCCGCCAGCGCGCCCGCGGTGTCTCCGGTGCGAAGCAGCGCGCGCGCCGTGGCCAGGTCGGGGCGGCCGGAGAGCCGGTCGAGCCGGCCGGCCCGGTGCGCATCGCTGAGGGCGGCGGCGGCCGGCTCATCGTACGAGCGTTCCAGGTAGCGCTGGGCGAGGGTGGCCGGAACGATCAGCACCGCGGCCGCCAGCAGCGACGCAAGCAGCGCTGCGCCGCCGGCCACCAGTGACCGCGGCCGCTCGCGCCCGGAAGGCAGCATCGCCACCGCCGTCGCGGCCAGCAGCAGCGCCGGCAGCGCGCACGAGGACAGCTGCCAGATCCAGTCGACCTGCGCGTGCACGGCGAAATAACCGAGCGCACCGCCGATGCCCGCGGCCAGCAGCTGGTCGGTCTTCGGCTGGGTGCCCGAGGCGCGCAGCCATACGCAGGCGCCGATCGGTAGCAGCAGCGCCGCCAGGTACAGCGCCAGTCCCGGGAAGCCGAGCGTCGCCGCCACCTCGAGCAGCTGGCTGTGAGCCTGGTAGGGGAACAGGAAGGGGCGGCCGATCAGCACGTTCAGGTAGCCGAAGTTGCCCGCGCCGAAGCCCTCCGCCGGGCGCTCGCGGAACCCGCGCGCTGCCACCTTCCAGAGGTCATAGCGACCGGTGTCGAGCGAGCCGAAGCGGCTGCCGGCCCGGCCGGCGCCGGCCGCCTGCCCGCCCTCGGTGCCCACCCTGTCGACGGTCCGCTGGAGCGTCTGCCGCGCCCACGCGACCGGATGCCCGTCGGTGACGGCAAGGGCGCCCACGCTACCCACCGCGAGCACAAGCACCAGCCATACCAGCGCGGCGACGGCCAGCGCACGGCGCGCCACCGGCGGCAGCGTGACCAGCTCGTCCAGCACCACCTGTGCCAGGCCGACGGTGCCCGCGATCAGGCCGACCAGCATGATCGACACGCCCACGGTGTGCGCGTGCGAGACGCCGGCGGACGCGAACACGCCGTTCAGCTGGTGCCATAGCCCCAGCGTGGGCAGCAGCGCGCCCGCGGCGATCGACCCGCTGCGGATGGGAGACGGGCACAGCGCGAAGAACACGATCGCCGACAGCACCAGCGCCCACACCGACGCGCGCGCCTCCGTCGGGACGACGGTCGCGAGTACCAGGCCGGCACCGGCCGCGGCGAGCGGACGCATCGGCCGCGGCGTCGAGCGGTCGGACGCGAACGCGACCAGCGGCCAGAACCCGATCGCAACCGCCGCGGCCAGGCCGCCGCCGTAGCCGACGCCGGCCACCAGCCGGCCGCCCTCGAAGCGGGCCAGCGCGTTCTGCGAGTGCCACAGCTGCAACGCCACTTGCAGCGCCGGCAGCGCCGTGCAGGCGGCGACGAAGGCGACGAGCAGCCGCCGCCACCGCTGAGCCGGCAACGCCACCAGCACCAGCGTCACGGCGGCCGAGTAGGCCAGGTAGCGGTTGCCCTCCACGAGGGCGCTCTGCGGCCACGCCGCCCAGTGGATCGAGGTGTAGCTCCAGAGCGCCAGACCGAGCAGCGACAGCGGCAGCACGCGCTGCACGCCCGACAGCCTGGTCACCGGTTGGCTGACCAGCGCCACGCCGGCTGCGACCACCGTGGCTGCGCCCCAGATCCCCCACTCGTCGATGGTGTATCCGCCGCCGTTCGCGGTCAGGCGCAGCGCCGCGGCCACCGGCACCAGCGCCAGCAGCAAACCGGCCGGCCCGGCCAGGGACAGGTTCTGAAGCCGGCCGGTCGCTGCCCGCCGGGTCACTCGCCGGCGCTGTATCCGTGGTCGCGCAGCGCCGGCGCGAGCGCCCGGTCGAGCATCTCGACATCGCGCGGAGACAGCTCGTCGCGATAGGCGCCGGCCCGGTCGGGAGCGAACTCGAGGGCGGCAAACGACCGCTCGAACCGCTCCGTCCACTCCAGGCCGAGGTGGTCGAGCAGCCGCTGCACCTGTTCGCGGGGCCGCTCGACGACGTCCTCGTAGCGCAGCTCCAGCCAGCTCTCCGCCGGTATCAGCGCCTGCGCGTCGGCGAACGCCTGCATCAGCAGCTTCCACTCGAGGCCGGCCAGCACCGTGAACGACCGGCCCGACTCCTGCCAGAGCGCGTCGTCAGAGTCGGACAGCGGGCCGAAGCTCCAGCCACCGGGGCCGCCGAATCCGTCCCACCAGGGCTGTTGGACCAGCGAGCAGGCCACCGCGCGGCCGTCGCGGACGACGTGCACGAAGCGCGCCTCCGGGAACACCGCATGCAGCAGCCCGGCCCGCGGCCAGCCGGTGAACTTGTGCAGGAACAGCGGCCGCCCTTGCGCCGCCGCCCGTCCCTCGAAGAACGTCCGCAGCCGGCGCGCCAGCCACTGCGACGCGTCCTCGGCGACCAGGTCGCGCACCGGCGCCGACAACATCGGCGAGACGTGCCGGTCGAGCAGCCGGTAGCCCTCGGACGGCGTCATCGCGACGCTCCGCACGCCGGACGCCAGGCGGCCGCGGGAGGCACCACCGCGTCGGCCGCCCTGCTTCTGCAGCGGCGCCGGCAGGGCGCGGTAGATGCGGTTGTTCATCCGGCCCTTGCGGTTGAGGCCGGCGAACCGGTCGTCGACGTTCGCGATGAAGCCGACCTGATCGTGCATCGCGACCACCTGGCCGACGATCGTCGACCCGCAACGGCCGGTGCCGAGCATGAACGCGAAGCGCTGGTCGTCCATCGCGCTCAAGGTACCAAGAAGGCGCCGTCCCCGGCGCCGCGGGTTGGGCTCACCCGTGCGCCCCATGGGTGTCGTACGTGCCCCAGGAACCGCGCAGCACCTCGCACACCTCGCCCACTGTTGCCTCGACGCGCAACGCCTCTCGCATCGGCGGCAGCAGGTTGTGCTCGCCGCCGGCCACGCGGCCGACCTCGGCCAGAGCCTGCTCGACCGCGCCTGAGTCACGACGGGCCCGCACCGCGCGGGTGCGTTCGATCTGCCGCCGCTCGGCCTCCGGGTCGATCGTGTGCAGCTCGATCCGCTCGCCGCTGCCCTCGGTGTACCTGTTGACCCCGACGATCACCTCCTCGCCGGACTGGACGCGGCGGTGGTGGGCGAATGCGGCCTGCTCGATCTGGTCCTGCACCCAGCCCCGCTCGACGGCCGCGACGGCGCCGCCCATCCCGTCGATCTCCGCGATCAGCTCACGCGCCTGATCGGCCAGCGCGGTGGTCAGCGCCTCGATGTAGTAGCTGCCGCCCAGCGGATCGGCGGTGCTGGTGCCGCCGGCCTCGGTTGCCAGGATCTGCTGCGTGCGCAGCGCGATCGTTGCGCTGCGCTCGGTGGGCAGCGCCAGCGCCTCGTCGAACCCGTTCGTGTGCAGGCTCTGACCCCCTCCGCAGACTGCCGAGAAGGCCTGGATCGCAACCCGCACGATGTTGTTCTCGGGCTGCTGCGCGGTCAGGGTGGAGCCGCCGGTCTGGGCGTGGAAGCGCAGCATCAGGCTGCGCTCGTCGCCGGCGCCGAAGCGCTCGCGCATCAGCTCGGCCCAGAGCATGCGGGCGGCGCGGAACTTGGCGACCTCCTGGAAGAAGTCGTTATGCGCGTTGAAGAAGAAGGACAGGCGCTGCGCGAACGCGTCCACCTCGAGGCCGGCGTCCACCGCAGCCTGCACGTAGGCGATGCCGTTGGCGATGGTGAAGGCCAGCTCCTGGGCTGCCGTCGAGCCCGCCTCCCGGATGTGATAGCCCGAGATCGAGATCGTGTTCCACCGTGGCAGGCGCTCCGTGCAGTAGCGGAAGGTGTCGACGGTCAGCCGCATGCTGGGCCGGGCCGGAAAGATGTAGTTGCCGCGGGCGATGTACTCCTTGAGGATGTCGTTCTGGATCGTGCCGGACAGCCGCGCCGCGGCGACGCCCTGCTCCTCGGCCACAAGCTCGTAGAGCAGCAGCAGCAGCGAGCCGGGCGCGTTGATCGTCATCGACGTCGAGACGTCGGCGAGCGGGATCCCGGCCATCAGCAGCCGCATGTCCTCGATCGAGTCGATCGCCACACCGGTGCGACCAACCTCGCCGCGAGCCAGCGGGTGGTCGGAGTCGAGGCCCAGCTGGGTGGGCAGGTCGAAGGCCACCGACAGCCCGGTCTGCCCTCGATCCAGCAGCAGCCGGAAGCGGCTGTTGGTCTCCTCGGCAGAGGAGAAGCCGGCGTACTGACGCATCGTCCAGGCCCGCTGCCGGTAGCCATCCTTACGCACGCCGCGCGTGTACGGGTAGCTGCCGGGGTCGGGGCGGTCGGCGCCGTCGGCGTCCGAGTAGAAGGGACGCACCGGGATACCGGAGTCGGTGCGCCGCTGCTCGTCTGCCGCCATCCGGTGATGTTAGACATGCGAGAGCCCCGGCTGCCGCGTCCTCCGCCTTCATCGACTCGGGCGTCCGGCTAACCGGTGCTCCCCGAGCCTCCAACGGAGCCGCATCTGCGTCCGGGGCTCTGTGCGCGAGAAACCTACCAGTCGCCCCAGCGGTGTCGAGAGGGGCGCGGCGAAAAACTCCGCAAGGTGCGTGAAATAGCCGACAAGTACGCTGTGGGCATGAGGATCACGGTGAGACTGTTCGCAGCGCTGCGCGAACGCGCGGGCGAGGGCGTGCGCGAGATCGAGCTTCGCGGCGGCTCCTGCATCGGCGACGTGTGGCCGGCGCTGGCCCTCGGCGACGAGCCGCCCGGCATCGCGTATGCCCGAAACCGCGAGTACGCCGACCGCGGCCAGCCGCTGCAGGACGGCGACGAGGTGGCGGTGATCCCGCCCGTGTCGGGCGGCGGCTTCCGCGTCCAGTCCGAGCCGCTCGACCTGGCAGCGATCGTGGCCGAGGTGGGCGATCCAGGAGACGGAGCCATCGCGACCTTCATCGGCACCACCCGCGACCACAGCCGCGGCCGCGTGGTCACGCACCTCGAATACGACGCCTATCCGGAGATGGCCGAGGCCGAGATGGCCAGGATCGCGGCCGGCGTGATCGAACGCCACGGCGTCACACGCGTGGCGATGGGCCACCGCACCGGCCACGTCCCGATCGGCGAGGCCAGCGTGATCATCGCCGTGTCGGCACCCCACCGTGGCGCGGCCCTGGACGCCTGCCGCGACGCCATCGACACGCTCAAGCAGACGGTGCCGGTGTGGAAGAAAGAGGTGTTCGAGGGCGGCGAGGAGTGGATCGGGCGGGAGGGCGCATGAGCTGGGACTCCGAGCACTTCGATCCGCTGCCGCCGACCTCGATCGAGCCGCCGCCGCAGCCGCAGAGGCACTGGCTGAAGCGGCTGCTGGCTCCGCTCTCGGGCATCGCGCTGCTGCTCTGGAAGATCGCGGGCCCACTGCTGCTCGCGCTCAAGAACGTGAAGCTGTTCGCCTTCAGCCTCACGTTCCTGGTGTCGCTGGCGGCGTACACCAGCATCTGGGGCTGGCGGTTCGCGCTCGGGTTCATGCTGCTGTTGATGGTGCACGAGATGGGCCACGTGATCCAGCTGCGGCGCGAGGGGGTGCCCGCGTCGGCGCCGATGTTCATCCCCTTCCTGGGCGCGTTCGTGGGCATGAAGGAGATGCCGAAGAACGCCTGGGCCGAGGCCAAGGTGGGCCTGGCCGGCCCGGTGCTGGGCACGCTGGGGGCGGGCGTGTGCCTGGCCGTGGCGGTCGCTACCGACAGCGACCTGCTGCGGGCGGTCGCATACACCGCCTTCTTCCTGAACCTGTTCAACCTGATCCCGGTGGTGCCGCTGGACGGCGGCCGTGCGGCCGCCGCGTTCCACCCCGCGTTCTGGTTCGTGGGCGTGTTCGCGGTGGCGCTGCTGTTCTTCTGGCACCCCAACCCCCTGATCCTGGTGATCGCGCTGCTGGGCTGCTACGAGCTGTTCCACCGCTGGGGGCACCGCAACGATCCCCAGGCGCAGGCCTACTACGCCACCCCCTGGCGCCAGCGGCTCACGATCGGCGTCGTCTACCTGGCGCTGATCGGACTGCTGGTGCTGGGCATGGAAGCCAGCTACCTGCACCGCAGCTTCTGATCCGCTACCAGCCGTCCGAGAGAACGCGGTCGAGCGTGTCGGCGAACATGTCGGCGTCCTCGAGCTCGATGCACAGCGGCGGCTTGATCTTGAGCACGTTCTCGTGGTCGCCGGTCGGCTGCACGATCACGCCCAGCTCGCGCATGCGCTCGCACAGCGCGTAGGCCTCGGCGGACGCGGGGGTGGCCGCCTCACGGTCGCGCACCAGCTCGGCTCCCAGGTACAGCCCGCTGCCGTGCACCGCGCCGATCAGCGGGTGGCGCTGGGCCAGCTCCAGCAGGCGGCCGCGCAGGTGCGATCCGACCCGGGCCGCGTTCACCTGCAGGCCCTCGTCGCGGATCGTGTCCAGCACGGCGATGCCGATCTCACACGAGAGCGGCGAGCCGCCGACGGAGCTGAAGAACCCGGCGTTGCGGTGGAAGGCGGCGGCGATCGGCTCGGTGGTGATGACGGCGCCCACCGGGTGGCCGTTGCCAGTCGCCTTTGCGATGGTGACGATGTCGGGCACGACGCCCTGCTGCTGGAACGCCCAGAACCACTCGCCCAGGCGCCCGTAGCCGACCTGCACCTCGTCGGCGATGCAGACGCCGCCCGCGTCGCGGACGTACCGGAAGGCGTGCTCGAGGTAGCCGGGCGGCGCCAGCACGCCTCCGGCGTTGCCCAGCACCGGCTCGCAGATGAACGCGGCCGCCCCCTCGGCGGCGTCGCGCACCGGCTCCGCATAGCGTGCGCCGGCCTGCGGATCATCCAGCCCATACGCGCCGCGGTACGGGTTGGCCTGGGGCACCACCCGCAGGCCCGGCGGGGGGTTGAGCGCTGCTGCCGGGTTGTCGAACAGCGAGGTGCCGACGTCGTAGGTGGCGGTCGTCCAGCCATGGTAGGCGCCGGCCACAGCGATCACGTCGTGACGGCCGGTGTAGGTGCGAGCCAGGCGCAGCGCCAGGTCGTTGGCCTCGCTGCCGGTGCTGACCAGGAACACCCGGTCGAGCGGAGCGGGCAGCAGCTCGGTCAGGCGCGCGGCGAACCGTGACATGCCGTCGTAGAGAAAGCGCGAGTTCGTGTTCAGCAGCCTCAGGGCGCGCCGCGCGGCCGCCGCCACCGCCGGGTGGCTGTGCCCCAGCACGGCCACGTTGTTGACCATGTCAAGGTATGGGCGGCCGTCCTCGTCGTAGAGGCGGTGCCGCCAGCCGCGCACCATCCGCGGCGGGTGCCGGTAGTACAGGAGCTGGGCACTGGCAACGGCGCCGGTGCGCATGTCGAAGACGGCGTCGCGGGCGGGAGCCGGAGCCGCCGCGTCGATCCCGGCCAGCGCGGAGGGGTCGGGGCAGAGGCTCATCCACGCGTCTCGCTGGGAGGGCCGCGCCCAGCCCGGGGGCGGGTCGGCGTCACACAGCGCGAGCTGGATGTGCAGATGCGGCAGCGGCCGGCCCGGGGCCTCGGCGATGGTGCCGAGCAGGTCACCCGCACCCGCGGTCAGCGTCTCTGCCGGCGTGATCCCCTCCAGCACGATCCGGTAGCTGCCGTAGCCGGGCAGGTCGGATTCGAGCGTCACGCGATCGTCGCCGGTTGAGACAACGCGCGCATCCAGCGGGCAGCGCACGGGCTCGCCGGGGTCGGCAAACAGGTCGACACCCAAGTGGACGGTGGCGGGCTCGACGGCCCCCGGCCGACCGGAGCGGTGTAGCCGTGCCTCGCCGTAGCGCCCGACCGCCTGCTCGCCGTCAGCGACGGCGGCCGCTGCCGCGACGCCGGCGGCGGTCTCCCACTCGCCGTGGGCGTATTCGGAGGACGCAACTGTCAGGTCGACGAGCCTCAGTGCACGGCCATTCGGGTCGATCGGCGGCACCAACGCCAGGGCGGCGAGGTGGTCGCCGAGGGCGGCGGTGGCCGGGTGCGGATCCATGCCGCACGCGGCCCGGCAGGCGGCCTCGGCCAGGTCGGGGTCGACGGCCGCGACGGCGGCGAGCGAGCCCCAGTCGATCTCGATCAGGTCGTTCGCGTAGCGGTTGTCCGGCTCGGCCATCGCCTGCTGCCAGGTGGAGACAGCGCCGCCGGCCGCGCGCCCCAGCACCAGCGGGAACACCGCTGCCAGCTCCGGGTCGGTCAGGGGCAGGCGCGCGTGAAACCCGGACACGACGTCGACGATCACGGCCAGCGCATCATCCGGGTCGTGCCAGGTCAGCGAGGCCGCGGCGACTGCGGCCTCGGCCACCAGGTAGCTGCGGGTCATGTCGCCGAAGTCGATCAGGCCGCACGGCATCAGCCGGCCGTCGCCGTCGCGGCAGCCGACCACGTTGAAATCGGTCACGTCGCCGTGGATCACCTGCACCCGCAGGTCGGCGGCCAGGCGCTCCAGGGCGCGGTCGTGCACCCGCATCGAGCGCTCCACCAGCTCGCGGCGGGCGGGGTCGTGCACGTGGCGGATGAGGCCGTCAACGACCGCCCGGGCGTGTTTGAGATCCCACTGCAGGACGCGGTCGGCGGCGGGATGGTCGAAGCCGTGAAGCGCCAGGGCCGCCTCGGCGGCGATCGCACCCAGGTCGGAGCGGGCCCTGGCGTCGAGGTGCCGGGCCACGGTCATCGGCTCGCCGTCGACCCAGCTGGTCATGCGCACGTCATAGGTCTCGCCGTCCCGGTCGACCGGCACGATCTCGCTGCCCTGAAGCGACGGGATCGGCACCGGTGTGGCAAACGCCAGGCCAGCAGCAGCAAGGTGGTGCATGGCCGCGTTCTGCATCTCCAGCGAGTCGTGGCCGAAGTGGGGGTTCGCGATCTTCAGCACCGAACGGCCGCCGTCCGCGCCGGTGATCAGGAAGTTGCGGTCCTGGTGGCTGCCCAGCTCGGCGGCGTCGCCCGAGCGGGCGAACAGCTCCTCCGCGAGCCGCCGCCCGTCGGCCTCGTCGAACGGCGGCGAGACGATCTGGTAGCCCTCGAACAGGCCGCTCACCTCGCCACCTCGTGGAAGCCCCAGTCAAGCATCCGCGAGGCGGCGGCGAACTCGCTGCCCTGCACGCCCAGCTCGACGGCGATCAGGGTGTGGCCGCCGCGGGTGGCCGAGGCGGCCAGGCAGTTCCCGGCCAGGGTCGTCTGGCCGGTCTTGATGCCGCCGGCGTCGGGGTACGTCCACAGCAGCTCGTTGCGGTTCACGTACGGCGCGCCCGTGGCGGGGCGGTAGAACTTGGAGGAGACCAGGCGCCGCAGCGGGGCCACGGCCAGCACCTGACGCGAGAGGTCGGCCACGTCCCAGGCCGAGCTGTGGTTGCCGGCGTCGACGATCCCGCTCGGGTTCGAGTAGTGCGTGTCGGACAGCTTCAGCTTTCCCGCCTCGTGGTTCATCTGGTGGACGAACGCCTTCAGCGAGCCGGCCGTGTGCACCGCCAGCGCATCGGCGGCGTCGTTGGCCGAGGCGATCAGCATGGCCGCAAGCATGTCATGCACGCTGACCTTGCTGCCCGTTCGCAGGCCGATGGTGTAGCCGGTCGCGCCGGTCATCGCGGGGGTCACCACGAAGCGCCGGTTGATGCCGCCGCGCTCGGACAGGAGGGCGGTCATCAGCTTCGTGAGGCTGGCGATCGGCCGGTGCGCGTGCGGACGGTGGCTCCACAGCACGCGGCCGGAACCGGCATCGACGACGATGCCGGCGGCGACGTGCACGCCGGGCAGCGCGCGCGTGGAGGCACCGGCCGCCCGCAGCGGCGACGTCACGCCGCCGGTGCCGTTCCCGGGCGTCTGCGGCACCACGCCGGTGAGCGCGCTGGGAGGGATCACGCCGGCCGATCGATCGGTCAGCGGCAGCACCCGCCAGACGACGACGGCGGCGGCCGCGACAAGGGCGGCCAGCAGGATCACGAGCACCGCGCGCAGCGGCGACACGGCCGGCAGGCGCCGTCGCCGGCGGGGACCGGCCTGCATCGAGTACAGCGGGGGACGCCTCGTCGCCACAGACACACCCTACAATCGAGGGCATGACGGCCAACCCGCTACGCGACCTGCCTTCCGTGGACGCCCTCCTGCGCACGGGCGCGGGCGAGGCGCTTGTCAAGGAGCATGGAAGGCAGGCGGTGGTGGAGGCGCTGCGGGCGGTGCTCGGGGAAGCACGTGCGGCAGAGACGGTCCCCGACCAGGAAGGCCTGCTGGAGGCGGCGGCGGGTCGGCTGGGACGGCCGCCCAGCCTGCGCTCCGTGCTGAACGCGACCGGAGTGATCATCCACACCAACCTGGGTCGCGCGCCGCTCGCGGAAATTGCGATCGAGCGCGTGGGCGACATGGCCGCGGGCTACTCGACGCTCGAGTACGACCTGGCGGCGGGAGCTCGCGGCTCGCGTCACGACCACCTCTCCGGCCTGCTGTCGAGCCTGACGGGCGCGGAGGCGGGGCTGGCCGTCAACAACAACGCGGCGGCCGTGCTGCTGTGCCTCGCCGCGACGGCGGGCGGCGGCGAGGTGCTGATCAGCCGCGGTCAGCTGATCGAGATCGGCGACGGGTTCCGGATCCCTGACATCCTCGCCCAGTCGGGTGCGCGGCTGGTGGAGGTCGGCACCACGAACCGCACCAGCATCGCGGACTACCGCAGGGCGGTCACGAGCGAGACGCGGGCGATCCTGCGGGTGCATCAGTCCAACTTCCGGATCGTCGGGTTCACGGCTCACCCCGGGCTGGGGGAGCTGGCGGAGGTGGCGGGCGGAGACGTGGCGCTGATCGACGACCTCGGCTCCGGCGCGCTGCTCGACCTGCCGGACCTGCTTGACGAGCCCACCGCGCGGGCCAGCATCGAGGCGGGTGCCGACCTGGTCTGCTTCTCCGGGGACAAGCTGCTGGGCGGGCCGCAGGCGGGGATCATCGTCGGCACCGCCGAGGCCGTGGGACGGGTGAAGCGGCACCCGCTGGCGCGAGCGATGCGCATCGACAAGCTGTCGCTGGCGGCGCTGGAGGCGACGCTGGAGCTGTACCGGAATCCTGCACAGGCGCTGGCTCAGATACCGGTGCTGCGGTCGCTGGGAGAGCCGGCCGAGCGCGTGCGGGAGCGGGCCGAGCGGCTCTGCCGGCGGCTGGGCGGCGAGCTGACCGAGACGACGGCGAAGGTGGGAGGCGGGGCTTTGCCGTTGCTGGAGCTGGACAGCTTCGCCTGTGCGCTGGAGGGCGGGGACGAGCTGGCGGCGCGGCTGCGTGAAGGTGACCCGCCGGTGGTCGCTCGGGTGCAGGAGGGCCGGGTGCTGCTCGACTGCCGGACGCTCAGCGACGAGGACTGCGACCTGATCCGCCCGTGACCGACGCGCCGCTGACCGTGGGCACGGCCGGCCACATCGACCACGGCAAGACGGCGCTGATCGCCGCGCTGACCGGGGTCGACACCGACCGGCTGCCGCAGGAACGGGCGCGAGGCATCTCGATCGAGCTCGGATACGCGCCGCTGCAGCTGCCGTCAGGGCGCAGGCTGTCGGTGGTCGACGTGCCGGGCCACGAGCGGTTCGTGCGGACGATGGTGGCGGGGGCGACGGGGATCGACATGTACCTGCTGGTGGTGGCCTGCGACGACGGCGTGATGCCACAGACGCGCGAGCATGCCGCGATCCTGAGGATGCTGGGGCTGCGGCTGGGAGTCGTGGCGCTGACCAAGCGAGATCTGGTGGACGACGAGACGGCGGCGCTGGCGCGGATGGACGTGGAGGAGCTGATCCCCGACGCACCGGTGGTGGAGGTGTCGTCACGCACCGGAGCGGGTCTGCCGGAGCTGCTGGCCGAGCTTGACCGGCTGGCGGCGCTGGCGGATGGGCGTAGACAGGAGGGGCCGGTGCGGCTGCCGATCGACCGGTCGTTCACGCTGCGCGGGATCGGCACGGTGGTGACGGGGACGCTGTGGTCGGGTGCGGTCAGCGCGGGCGACCGGCTGGCGATCCTGCCGAGCGGGCGCGAGGTGCGGGTGCGAAGCGTGCAGGTGCACGACGCGCCGGTGGAGACGGCCGCGGCCGGGCAGCGCGTGGCGGTGGCGCTGGTGGGGGTTGACCGCGACCAGGTGACGCGAGGTGACACGCTGGCTGAGCCGGGCAGCCTGACGGCGGGATACCGGCTGGAATGCGAGGTAGAGGTGCTTGCGGACGCGCCGCACGCGCTGCGAGGCGGGGAGCGGGTCACCGTGCACCACGCAACCACCGAGACGCCGGCCCGGGTGGCGGTGCGCGACGGCGAAGCGATCGAGCCGGGCCAGTCCGGGCGGGTGCAGCTGCGGCTGCAGCGGCCGATCGCCGCGATGGCAGGCGATCACGTGGTGATCCGGCTGACGGCCCCACAGACGACGGTGGCGGGCGGAGTGGTGATCGACCCGGCACCTTCGCGCAGCGGCCGCGAGCCGGAGCGGCAACAGCCGGCGGCTGCACCCGTCCCCCGCGTGCTTTCCGACGAGGGCGCGGACGAGCTGGAACGGCGTCTGGCCGAGACGCCGTTCGCTCCGCCGCCGCTGCGGCCGGACGACCACGGCGCCGCCGCGTACCTGGCCGACGCCGGCCGGATCGTGCGTGCCGGCAAGGAGCTGGCGTTCACGAGAGCCGCATTCGACCAGGCACAGGCGGCGGCGGTGGAGCTTGCGACCGAGCGCGGCTCGGTCACCCTGGCCCAGCTGCGCGACCGCCTCGGCTGCTCCCGCCGCTACGCACAGGCGCTGCTCGAGGCGCTCGACTCGCACGGCGTGACGCGCCGCGTGGGCGACGCACGAGTGCTCCGCCGCAGCCACCGGAACGCAGCGGGCTGAGCGCGCGTGCAACACCCACGCCTGGCACCGGTGTTGCACGAATTCCGACAGTCAAACGGCCCTCCGGCTACGAATATCGTAGTTTTTGGGCCCGAAATTGTCGGAATTCGTAGAATCGGGCGCAACGGGGGTGCCAGGCGCCGGTGTTGCACGAGGTGCACGCGATGACGACTCGGGAGCCCTCGCGGCTGGGAGCGATCGTGCTCGCCGGCGGGCGGTCGAGCCGGATGGGCGCGCCCAAGGCGCTGCTCGACTGGCACGGCGGCACGCTGGTGCGGCGCGTCACCGGGATCCTGCAGCGCGTCGCCGATCCGGTCGTGGTGGTGCATGCCGCCGGGCAGGAGCTGCCGACGCTGCCGGGCGTCGAGCGGGTGGTCGATCGGGCGCCCGATCGCGGCCCGATCGAGGGCATGGCGGCCGGGCTGCGGGGGGTGGCCGACCGCTGTCCGGCCGTGTTCGTCTCGGGCACCGACCTGCCGTTCCTGCACCCCGACCTGGTGCGGGCGCTGGCGACAGCGCGAGCCGAACACGATGTGGCGGTGCCGGTCGCCGACGGCCACGTGCACCACCTCTGCGCTGTCTACCGCACCGATCTGCTGCCCGCCGTCGAGCGGCAACTGGCCGGTGACAGGCTGCGCGTTGGCCTGCTGCTGGAAGGGCTCGATGTGCTGCCGTTGGAAGCGAACGCGCTTCCGCATCCCGAGTCGCTTCGGAACCTGAACACGCACGACTCATACCGGCAGGCCCTGGCCGAACCGCAGCCGCGGATCGCGCTTCCGGCCGGGTCGGTCCGGGCAGCCACACTGGGCGAGGCCATCCGTCTCACCCCGGCGCTGGCCGCCGAGCTGCCGGCCCGCACGCTGCGCCTGAACGGCGCCGCGATCAAGCCTGACCCGACCACGCCGCTGGTGGAGGGCGACGTGCTCGACGTGACCTAGGCCGGCCGGCTGCGCAGCTCGTCCAGCAGGTGCCCGACCCGCCGCATCCGATCGCTGTCCCCTTCCAGGTCAGCGATCAGATATCGCAGCCACAGCCGCTGCGTGCGGTCGAGCTTGGGGATCCGTACCGTGATGCCGGCCATCGAAGATCAGCAGTTCGGCAGCGGCCGGCGAACTCCTGCCCCGCTCAGCGCTCCTGCAGGTCGAGCGCGACCGAGTTGATGCAGTAGCGCTTGCCGGTGCTGGCCGGCCCGTCATCGAACACGTGCCCGAGATGGCCGCCGCAGGCCGCGCAGCTGACCTCGGTCCGCGTCATGCCGTAGCTGGTGTCCACGTCGAGATGCACGTTGGCGCGGTTCGCCGGCTCGCAGAAGCTGGGCCAGCCGGTGCCCGAGTCGAACTTGGCATTCGAGTCGAACAGCTCCGCCCCGCACCCGGCGCACCGGTACACGCCGTCCTGCTTGGCATCGACGTAGGCGCCCGTGAAAGGCCGCTCCGTCCCCTTCTCACGCATCACGCGGTACTGGTCGGACGTGAGCTGCTCACGCCACTCCTGCTCGCTCTTCCTGATCTCCGTGCTCATCGAATCATCCTCCTGGTTTCAGCGTCACAAATACAGACCCGGACGCCGTCAATTCGCTACACCGCCGATGGGACCCCGATTGGAGCGCCGTCAGCGGATCGGCTCGGCGCTGGCCCGCGACGGCATCCTGGCCGCGTCGGCATCCGCGCCGTCCCGATAGTGGCCTTCCCCCGGCCACGGCGCCAGCATCAGCAGCAGCCGCGCCGCACCTCCCGCCGCGCGCACGGCATGCCGTTCGCCCGGAGCGAACGTCAGCAGCGTGCCGGCCGCACACGTCGTCTCCTCGCCGCCCGCACTGACCTGCACCTCGCCGGCCACAACCTCCACCACCGCACGCTCGTGCACGCTGTGGTCGCCGAGCTCGTCCCCGTCGCTGAGGTCGATCACGACCGCCCGGCACTCCGGCGTCGAGAACAGCACCTTCGGCTCGCGGCGACCCGAGGCGTCGACCGACGGGATGTGCCACCGCTCCATGCCGCCACGATAGCGCGTATGTCCAACCTCGAGGGGTTTACCCGATGCGGCCGGGCCGCCGCGGCGGCATGCTCGGGCCACTCACGCTGACTCTCCCAAGGAGCGGATCATGCACGGACATCGAATGCAAACGGCAATGGCCTTGCCTGTGCTCTGCGCCGCACTGGCGCTCGCCGGCTGTGGCGGCGGCACCGGCGGGGTGGCGGTCGGCTCGCAGGCCACCGCAGCCACGAAGCAGGCCACCACCGCCAGCAAGCCACCGCCGATCACGCCAGCCGAGCGGCGCTGGCTGAAGGCCATCCGGCACTACGACAAGCGGCTGGTCGGAACAATGACTGGAACCACGGTCATGACGAGCGAGTCGCTGGCTCGAGAGCGCGACTTGGACGACTCGTGCAAGGCCGCCCTGCGCCGCGCCGGCTCGCCGGGGCGATACCGGCCGGTGCAGCCGATGGTGCACAGGGCCTGCGCGATGCTCCACCAGGCGGCCCTGCAGCTGCGCCACGCGCTGGCCATGGGCATGATCAGCGGGTCGATCATCGAGGGCGCCGACTTCGCCGACTTCGACCAGGCGACGAACAACGCTCTCAACAAGGAGGGCAACGCCACCAACGTGCTCGCCCACGCGCTTGCAAAGGCCGACCGGATCACGAAGCGGTACGGTCAGGCCACCTGATCGGAGAAATTCCCGCTGCCCGGCGAGGAGACTGCCGGGCAGCGGCGAACAGTCCTGACATGGAAGCATCGCCGGTCAGTTTCGAGGGCATGGATGTCGCCTCCGTTTCCCGCATCGTGATCCCGTTCATGATGGTCAGCCGCGAGGAGATCGCCGGCGTTCGCGGACTCTCACGCGAGTTCTGCGAGGTGCCGTTCCCGCCCGGCGCACGCGTGGTGCAGGCGGAGAAGACCGAGGGCGCCTGGATCGTGTGGTACGTCGAGCGCGTCGAAGCGATCTGAGCGAGACGCCTCAGCGCGAGCCGCTGTCGTCCACTCCACCACCGTGGTCGTGGTGATGGCCGCCGTGATGGCGTGATCCGCCCTCATGCGACCGGCCGCCGTCATCGTGGTGGTGTGCATGCCGTCGCGGGTGGTGCGAGGCGTGATGCTGATGATGCGATGGCGGCGAGTGCTCATGTCTCGGCGGGTGGTGCCCTTCGTGATGGTGGTGATGCGCTCGCTGCCCGTCTCGCGGGGGATGGTGCTCTGCGTGATGGTGGTCAGAGTCCAGCCCGTCATGATCGTGATGACGCCGCGCGGGCCGGTCGGGGTTCACGCAACGGTTGTGGACACGCGAAGCATGCCGCTCACAGGTGCGGTGCCGCGCAGGCTGCGGCCGCCGCGCGAGCGGGACGCCGCCTGAGCCGCCGCCACTGCCCGCGCCGGAACCGCCGCCCCCCGCATTCCCCGAGCCACCCTGCGATGCTCCCGCGCCACCCTGTTTGCCGGTGGAGACGGAGACAGTGGTGCCGGCCGCCGGTGCGGGCGGCGTGACGACGTTCGCCTGGCCGCCCGTCGAGGACGCGTTCGGCGTTGCCGTCACCCTCCCGTATTGCGACGTGGGCGGCGCCGCCGCCGCGTTCACCTGGATGATCGCGTCGACCGCCCAGCCCGGGAACGAGAGCACACTGCCACCGCCGGCCGCGCTCAATGCGACGGCAGCGAGGGCGCCGTAGCTCGCGAGCACCGCGAGGCCGAGGACGGCAGACGCCCCCATGCCGCGCGACCGCGTGAGCACGGGCGAGCGTTCCTTTAACGGCTCCTGTGACACCTGTTAAGACCCCTTCGTACGGCTGTAGAGTGACACAGCCGCCGGTCGCGGGCCTACCCCAATTGGGTGATCCACGACCTGTATGATCGCCCGGAATGACCGAAAATGCGACATTCGACTACGTGGTCGTCGGCGGCGGAACGGCCGGGGCGATCGTGGCAGCGCGCCTCTCCGAGGATCCGGACGTCAGCGTCTGCCTGTTCGAGGCGGGTCCCAGCGACGTCGGCTTCGACGACGTGCTGCAGCTGCGCCGCTGGCTGTCCCTGCTGGAGGGGCCGATCGACCTCGCATACACCACCACGCTGCAGCCCCGCGGCAACGCCCACATCGTGCACTCGCGCGCCGCCGTGCTGGGCGGCTGCTCCTCGCACAACACGCAGATCTACTTCAAGCCGTTCCCCGGCGACTGGCAGGACTGGGTGGATCGCGGCGCCGAGGGCTGGGAGCCCGAGGTGATGGGCCCCTACTACGACAAGCTCCTCACTAAGCACCAGATCGTGGCCGAGAAGGACCGAAACCCGGTGCTGAAGGACTGGATTCCCGCTGCCGCAGAGGCCGCCGGAGTGCAGGCGAACCCCGACTGGAACGCCGGCCCGTTCCGCGACGGGGTCGGCTTCCTGGACGTCGGCTATGACCCCGACACAGGCGTGCGGTCGTCGTCAAGCGTCGCCTACCTGCACCCGATCATGGGCAAGCGTCCGAACCTGACCGTGCGCACTGACACCTGGGTACGGCGGGTCAACCTGAGCGGCGGCCGCGCCGTCTCGGTCTCGACCGATTCCGGAGACGCCGTTGCCACCAGGGAAATAGTGGTCTGCGGGGGCTCGATCGACACCCCGCGCCTGCTGTTGCTGTCGGGCATCGGCCCGGCCGATGACCTGCGCGCACTCGACATCGAGGTGCAGCACGACCTGCCCGGCGTCGGTGAGAACCTGATCGACCACCCCGAGTCGATCATCATCTGGGAGCTGTCCAGGCCGCTGCCGCCGCAGGGCGTGATGGACGCGGACTGCGCGCTGTTCGTCAACCGCCTCGGCAACGACGACCGCCCCGACCTGATGTACCACACCTACCAGCTGCCGTTCACCTTCAACACGGAGCGGCTGGGCTATCCGGTGCCCGACGACGTGATCTGCATGACGCCGAACATCCCGCGGTCGCGGTCGGTGGGACGCATGTGGCTGCTCTCCAAGCACCCCGAGGTGAAGCCGGCGCTGGACTTCCAGTACTTCACCGACCCCGAGGGCTACGACGAGCAGACGATCGTTGACGGGCTCAAGATCGCGCGCGAGGTGGCGGCGACCGAGCCGTTCAAGAGCTGGGTCAAGCGCGAGGTGGCGCCGGGGCCCAAGATCACGAGCGACGCCGACCTGTCCACCTACGGGCGGGCCGTGCACCACACGGTCTACCACCCCAGCGGCACCTGCAGGATGGGCGCCGCCTCAGATGACATGGCCGTGGTCGACCCGCAGCTGCGGGTGCGTGGCGTCGAGGGGCTGAGCATCGCCGACGGGTCGATCTTCCCGACCATGCCGACGGTCAACCCGATGGTGGCCACGTTCATGATCGGCGAGCGTGCGGCTGATCTCGTACGCGACCGGACAGGCTAACTCCCGCCCTACATCGCCTCGATCGCCTCGTCCACCATCGCCGTGCCGCCCACCAGCCAGCGCCGGCTGGCCCAGCGCGCCATGCCGACGCCGAAGCGCACGCCGATGAAGGCGGCCAGGCCCAGCCAGAGGGCGGTCAGCCCCCAGCCGTAGTGGATCGTCGCCACCGAGACCGGGAGGTAGGCGGCCAGAGCCGCCAGCACGGTCACGTTGCGCATGAACTTCAGGTCTCCGGCGCCCAGCAGCACGCCGTCGAGAGCGAACAGGACGCCGTTCACCGGCATCATCAGCACCAGCACCGGCCACAGCTTCGCGGTCTGCTCACGGACGGCGTCGTCGTTGGTGAATACGGCCGGGATGATCGTATGCCCAGCTGCCAACACCACCGCGAAGCCGAGTCCCAGCACCAGTCCGGCGACGAGTAATCTGCGCGCCAGCGCGGAAGCGACGCCGAGCGCGTCCGCGCCCAGCAGGCGGCCGATCAGCGCCTGGGCGGCGATCGCCGTCGAGTCGAGGAAGAGCGCGCAGAAGCCCCACAGCTGCGTGCCGATCTGCTGCGCCGCCAGCTGGGCGTTGCCCATGCGGGCGGCGGCTCCGGCGGCGACGGTGAACGCGAGAAAGAACGCGAGCGTGCGCACCGACAGGTCGCGGGCGGCTCCGAGCTGGGCCACGATCCGCGACCAGGCAGGCCGCAGGTCTGCGCCGCGGCGCACGAGCAGCACGAGAAAGACGAGACCGGAGCCGGTCTGGGCGACGACGTTGGCGATGGCGGATCCCTCGATACCGAAGCCGAAGCCACGGATCAGGGTGAAGGAGAGCGCAATCGAGAAGACGTTGGCGACCACCAGCACGTAGAGCGGCGTCTTCGTGTCCTGGAAGCCGCGCAGCCAGCCCTGGCCTGCGGCCGTGATCAGGACGAATGGCGCCCCCAGCGCGGCGATGCGGATCCAGGTCAGGCCCTGCGCGGCAGCGGGCGTGGCGCCGCCTGCGACCAGGTGCACCGCCGGCGCGGCCAGCAGCTCGATCAGGACGATCAGGAGCAGGCCCAGTGCCACCGCCAACCAGGTGGCCTGCACGCCGGCATCGAGCGCGTCGCGGTGCAGATCCGCCCCGTAGAGCCGGGCGGCGCGGGACGTGGTGCCGTACTCGAGGAACGTGGTGAACCCGAACACCTCGGAGAGCAGCAGGCCCGCGACCGACAGCCCGGCCAGCGGAAGGGTGCCGAGATGGCCGACGATGGCGGTGTCGCCGAGCACGTACAACGGCTCGGCGATCAGGGCGCCTAACGCCGGGACGGCGATCGCGAGGATCTCCCGGTCGCGCGGCATCCTGGCGTGGTCGCTCACCGCCCGAGTGATAGCAGAGCGCCCCCGAGCCGGCGGGGGCTACGTCGCGCGCGCCAGCGGCTTGAACTTGATCCGGTGCGGCTGAGCGGCCGTCTCGCCCAGCCGCTTTCGCCGGTTCTCCTCGTACTCGTCGTACGCGCCCTCGAACCAGACCACCTGCGAGTCGCCCTCGAAGGCCAGGATGTGCGTGGCCACGCGGTCCAGGAACCAGCGATCGTGCGAGATCACCACCGCGCAGCCGGCGAAGTCGAGCAGCGCGTCCTCGAGCGCGCGCAGCGTGTCCACGTCCAGGTCGTTGGTGGGCTCGTCCAGCAGCAGCAGGTTGCCGCCGCTTCGCAGCAGCTTGGCCAGGTGCAGCCGGTTGCGCTCGCCACCGGAGAGGTCGCCGACCCGCTTCTGCTGGTCGGACCCTTTGAAGTTGAACGACGAGACGTACGCGCGCGATGCGATCTCGCGCTTGCCCAGCGAAATCCGATCCTTGCCGTCGGAGATCTCCTCCCACACGCTGCGGGCCGGATCGAGGTCGGCCCGGGCCTGGTCGACGTAGGCCACCTGGACGGAGTCCCCCAGCTCCAGCTTGCCGGCGTCCGGCTGCTCCTGGCCAACGATCATGCGAAACAGCGTCGTCTTGCCGGCGCCGTTGGGCCCGATCACCCCGACGATCCCGCCCGGCGGCAGCGAGAAGCTGAGGTCCTCGATCAGCAGCCTGTCGCCGAAGCCCTTTCCGAGATCGCTCGCCTCCACCACCTTGTCGCCGAGCCGCTCACCGGCCGGGATGTGGATCTCGACGCGGTCGAGCTGCACCCTGTCCTCCTCGGCCAGCAGCTGCTCGTAGGCGGCCAGCCGCGCCTTCGACTTGGCGTGCCGTGCGCGCGGCGCCATCCGCACCCATTCCAGCTCGCGCTGCAGCGTGCGCCGGCGGGCCGAGGTCTGCTTCTCCTCCACCGCCAGCCGCGCCTGCTTCTGCTCCAGCCACGACGAGTAGTTGCCCTGGAACGGTATGCCGCGGCCGCGGTCGAGCTCGAGGATCCAGCCGGCGACGTTGTCCAGAAAGTAGCGATCGTGGGTGACCGCGAGCACCGTCCCGGAGAACCGCTCCAGGAACTGCTCCAGCCAGGCCACCGACTCGGCGTCGAGATGGTTCGTCGGCTCGTCCAGCAACAACAGGTCGGGGCTGGAGAGCAGCAGCCGGCACAGCGCCACCCGGCGGCGCTCGCCCCCGGACAGCGTGGAAACGTCGGCGTCGGGCGGGGGGCAGCGCAGCGCGTCCATGGCCACGTCCAGATCGCGCTCGAGGTCCCAGGCACCCATCCGCTCGATCCGGTCCTGCACCTCTCCCTGCTGTTCCAGCAGCGCGGCCATCTCGTCGTCCGACATCGGCTCGGCGAAGCGCGCCGACAGCTGGTTGAAGGTATCCAGCAGGTCGCGCTTCTCGGCCACCCCGTCCTCCACGTTGCCGCGCACGTCCTTGGAGGGATCGAGCTCGGGCTCCTGCGGCAGGAACCCGACCGTTGCGCCGGGCGCCAGTTGGGCGGTGCCGTTCGAGGGCTCGTCGAGTCCCGCCATGATCCGAAGCAGCGTCGACTTGCCGGCGCCGTTGGGCCCCAGCACGCCGATCTTGGCTCCGGGCAGGAACGACAGTGAGATGTCCGCGAGCACCTGCTTGTCGGGCCCGTGGAACTTGTTCACGCGATGCATCGCGTAGATGTAGGACGTGCTCACGGCGGCAGGATAGGCGCTGGCAGACGCCGGCGCGACGGCGGAGCGCCTATCCGCCGGAGACGCGCCCGCGGTGGCGCCCGCCCCAGAGCAGGCCCAGCACGCCGGCGGCCGCAAACCCGATCGCGCCCGACAGGATACCGACGACGATGCCGCCGCCCAGGTTGTGGACGCCGATCAGGCCTGGCCCTGCGATCAGGAACACCGGGATCAGCACCATCAGCCGGTCGCGCATCATTCCGGGCGGTCCCGATGCCCACCACCACACGCAGAACGCGGAGACGAGCACGGCGACCGCCACCTCCACCCGCCCGGCGGTCAGCTCCGAGACGGAGCCGAACGCCGCGGCCGCGACCAAGCTGTACGTCCAGATCGCGATCAGGCTGCCGGTGGCGGTCACGACCAGGTCACGGCGAACCAGCTTCCGCAGCTGCTCGGGGTCGATAGCCACTGCGTCCATTGTCACACAGGCTCCTCGGATACCGCGCGGGCGGCCCGCCGCAGCGAGCCGCCCGCGCCATGGATCAGCTCACGGCCCGCCGTGGATCGGCGGCTGCGTGACCTCGGCCAGCGCCTCGGCCGTGCCGCCCGCCGCCTGGTGCTCGGGCAGGACGCCCATCTTGTCCTTCTGGTAGCCGTAGTACAGGACCAGGCCCGCGCCGACTGCCAGTACCACCCCCAGGATCGGCCCGTACTGCTGGTACCACTTGGTGCCGTAGAAGTAGTCACGCGGCCAGGCCAGGTTGATCACCATCGCCGCGCCGTAGAAGATGGCGATGCCGTTCGTCACCATCGCCCAGCCTCCCAGCTTGAAAAGGCCCTGGTTGCCGGTGGGGAGGGTACTCGGCCAGCCCTCGCGTCGCCGCTGGAACAGCGGGATCGTGACGCCCAGGTAGGCCAGGTACATGTAGATGATGCCCAGGCCGAGCACGATCGTGACGGCATAGGGGTTGGCGATGTTGAGCGCCAGGATGGCGATCGCGATGGCGCCGACCAGCACCGCCGGAATCACCGGCACGCGGCGGGTGCCCGACACCGACGCCAGCTTGTCGCCTGCCGGCAGGTTGTTATCGCGGCCCATGGCAAACAGGATCCGCACCGACATCGCGTGGATGGCGAGGCAGCAGACGAAGATCGCCAGCGCGCAGTCCCAGAGGAACACATCACCCCAGAAGGACCCCAGCACGTCCTTGGTTATCAGCGCCAGACCGCCGGCTCCGAGACCGGCCGGGTACAGCTTGTCGCTGACCGCCATCGTGCCGAACAGGATCAGCAGGAAGCCCATGGTGCCGGCCGTGGCCAGCGCCTGGATGATCGCGCGCGGGGCGCGCTTGCGCGGTTCGTCGGTCTCCTCGGCCAGCGAGCCGGCCGAGTCGAACCCGTACATCACGTACAGCGGCATGATCGCACCGACCAGCAGCGCGCCCAGGTAGCCCCAGGCGTGGTCAACGGGCACGTTGGCCGTGTTCGCGGTGTTGGTGAGCACGTCGGACGGCGAGCGGTTGGCGTGGATCAGGAACAGGATCACCAGGCCGCCGGCGCCGACCAGCTCGGCGGCGACGCCGACGTTGTTGATCCTGGACAGCACGCTGATGCCCAGCACGTTGATGATCGTGGTCAGCGTGATCATGATGATCCCGAGCAGAATCGCGTTCTTGGCGAAGTCGGGATTGTTGAACAACGGGAAGCTCGGATCCGGGCAGGTGTCGCTGGGGCTGCACTTGAACACCTGGAACCGGGTCGAGATCTGGGGCAGGATCACCTGCCACGCCAGCGCCACCGCCGGAACGGTCACGATCTGCGCGCACAAGTAGATCCATCCCGTATTCCACGACCACGACTTCCCGGCCACCTGCTTCGACCACTGGTAGACGGAGCCGGCAAGCGGGTAGTGCGCGGACAGCTCGGAGAACTGCAGCGCAACCATCATCTGCCCGAACAGGACGACCAGCCACGCCCAGATGAACGCGGGCCCGGCGAAGAGGAAGCCGAGGTACGACGTCTGGAACATGCCCGTCAAGATCGAGATGTAGCTGAAACCCGCGGCGAACGACGAGAAGCTCCCCAGCGTTCGGTGGAGCTCCTGCTTGTAGCCGAATTCCGCGAGCTGCTCGGCATCCGAGCGCTGCTCCGAAGCCATGCGTACCCCTTTCTAGATAAAGCCCTAGTGGAAGATGACGGCGCATCTTCCATCTCGTGCCACCCGATGTCAATATCGCCGATCGAGCTGCGGTAATCGCAATGGCAGACGGGGCTGCGGCCGTGCTACGATCGGTGGTCGCGCCGAGGACATCCGGCGCGCCCGCGCCGCCGCCCAATCCCAACGCGTCCTGCTCGTCCGCCCTTCGGGGCGTCGCAACGAGCCCATCCGCGTAACCGATGAGGTATCCACCGTGTCCGCCGTTCCGGCTGTCCAAGTCCACAACCTGCGCAAGGAGTTCATCCGCCGTGACGGCGGCTCGCGCAAGCGCGGGCGCAGGCGTCGCGTCGCCGCCCTGCAGGGGCTCAGCTTCACGATGCAGCGGGGTGAGTGCCTGGCCATCCTGGGACAGAACGGGTCCGGCAAGTCGACGCTGGTGCGGCTGCTGTCGACGCTGTTGATCAACGACGGCGGCAGCGCCCACGTGTTCGGCATCGACGTGTTCGACAAGCCGCGCAGCGTCCAGCGCCTGGTCAACCGCGTGTCGGTCGAGGCGTCGTTCTTCAAGCGCATGTCGCCGATGGAGAACCTCAGCTACTCGGCCCGCTTCTACGGGATGGGGCCGCGCGAGACGCGCGCCCGCATCCCCGAGATCCTGGCGCTGGTCGGGTTCCCGCCCGAGCGCGGGCACGAGCCGATGGAGGATCTGTCGCGCGGGATGCAGCAGAAGATCGCCCTCGCCCGGGCGCTGCTGACCGCGCCCGTGCTGCTGCTGCTGGACGAGCCCACCACCGGCCTCGACCCGCGCAGCAAGCTCGAGGTGCAGGACTTCATCCGCCAGATGCGCGAGCACCACGACTCCACGATCCTTCTGTGCACGCACGACATGGCCGAGGCCGAGGCGCTGGCCGACCGGATCGGCATCCTGCACCAGGGCGAGCTGCTGTGCCTGGAAAGCGCCGACGAGATCCGGCAGCGCTACCACGCCGACACGCTCGAGCAGGCATTCCTGAACGCGACCGGCCGCTCGTTCGAGGACGAGGACGAGGAGAGCCGAAGGGGGGTACCGGCATGATCCGCCCGGAGCAGGGAGGCGCGCTGCGGCGGGAGCTGATCGGCTTCGCCGGCATCGTCGAGCGCAACATGTACCTGATCAGGCGATTCGCCTGGTGGGAGCTGGCCTGGTTCCTGTACACGGTCGCAAACACGCTCACGATCGTGTTCATCGCCAAGGGCGTCGAGGCCGCCGGTGGCCACCTGGACGTGAACCGCACGACCATCGTGCTCCTGATCGGGGCCGTGATCTGGTCGTACCTGGGCCTGATCTTCGAGATCGTGACCGAGACGGTGGCCTGGGAGCGATGGGAGGGAACCATCGAGTACACGTTCATGGCGCCGATCTCACGCGCGTCGCACCTGCTGGGGATGGGCGCCTTCGCCGTCATCTACGGCGTGCTGCGAACCGCGCTCCTGTTCGCGGTCGTGGCGGCGTCCCTGAGCGTCAGCTTCGGCAACGCCGACTTCGCCGCCGCCGGCGTGGTGCTGCTGATCAGCTCGGTGTCGTTCATCGGCATCGGCATGATGACGGCGGTGCTGCCGCTGATCTCGCCCGAGAAAGGCACCCAGCTGGGGTTCATCGCCCAGGGGCTGCTGCTGGTGGTGTCGGGGGTCTACTACCCGGTGACGGTGCTGCCCGACTGGATGCAGTGGCTGTCGGTGATCTCGCCCGCGACCTACACGCTCGAGGGCTGCCGCAACGCGATCCTGAACGGCGCCAGCGTGTCGCAGATGTGGCCCGACATCTGGCCGCTGCTCGTGATCGGCGGCATCGCCGTGCCGCTGGGCCTGGCGGTGTTCCGGCGCGGCGAGCGCTACGCGAAGCAGCACGGCCGGCTCAAGCGATCGGGCTGACGGGAACGTCCGCAGGGCAGGCTGGGCATGTCCCGGCCAAGGACGATCGTGGCGTCCAGCGTGTCCCAGACCAGACTCAGCGCCGCGTAGCTCGTGGAATCGATCATCTAGCATCCGCGGATGGGACGCGAGGCGCGCTGCGCGGTGAGCCATGACGGCCAGCAGGCCGAGGCCAAGGCGCTGCTCGAGACCGACGAGCTGATCGTGCGCTCACCGTTCCGGCTGACCGTGCCGCGAGCGGGGATCCGATCGGCCACGGCGGCCGGTGAGGCACTGGAGGTGGTCTACGACGGCGGGTCGCTGACGCTTCGGCTGGGCGAGCGGGAGGCCGCGAAGTGGGCGAGCGACATCGCCAACCCCAAGACGCTGGCCGACAAGCTGGGCGTGAAGCACGGGCAGCGGGTGCGGCTGGTGGGAGCCGCCGATGCCGGGCTGGTGGGCGCCGGGCACCTGGTCGCCGACGGGGATGCGGACGTCGTGTTCCTCGCGGCCGAGACGCCGGCCGCGCTCGAGCAGATCGCCTCGCTCCGCGACCAGATCGCCCGCGATGGCGCGATCTGGGTGATCCGGCCCAAGGGCCGCCACGACCTGACCGAGGGGATGGTGATCGCGGCCGGCCGCGGCGCCGGCATGCACGACATCAAGATCGCGCGCATCTCGGCCACGCACAGCGGCATGAAGTTCGTGATCCCGGTGGAGCAGCGCTGATCGAAGGGTCTGGCTTCAGCCTGACCCTTGTCCTAGTGCAAGAAGTGCCGTCGCCCCGTGAACACCATCGCGATGCCGGCCTCGTCGGCGGCCGCGATCACCTCATCGTCGCGCTTCGATCCCCCCGGCTGGATGATCGCCCGCACGCCCGCCGCCACCGCCGTGCGCGGCCCGTCGTCGAACGGGAAGAACGCGTCCGAGGCCAGCACCGCGCCCTGGTTGCGGCCGCCCGCCTTCTCCACCGCCAGCCGCACCGCATCCACCCGGCTGACATCCCCGCCGCCGATGCCGACCGTGGCCAGGTCGCGCGCGATCACGATCGCGTTTGAGCGCACGAACTTGCAGACCCGCCACGCGAACTGCAGGTCGCCCCACTCCTGCTCGCTGGGCGCCGCCACCGACACCACCTGCATGGAATCCCGGTCCTCGGTCTCGGTGTCGCGGTCCTGCATCAGCACGCCGCCCAGGACGCGTCTCAGGTCGCGCTCGCCCGGGCTGGCCTTGCGCCGCTCGCGGTCCTCGAGGATCCGCAGCGTCGGCTTCTGGCGGAGCGCCTCCACCGCCTCCGGCTCGTACGACGGCGCGAACAGCACGTGCACGACCTGCTCGGCCAGCCGCTCCCCGAGCTCGGCCGAGACCGGCCGGTTGACGGCGATCACGCCGCCGAACGCGGCCACAGGGTCCGAGTCCAGCGCCCGCTCGTAGGCCTCCTCGATCGTGGCCCCGACCGCCACGCCGCAGGGGGTCGCGTGCTTGATGATGGCGCAGGCGGGCAGCTGGAACGACGCGGCGATCGAGCGCGCGGACTGCAGGTCGAGCAGGTTGTTGAACGTGAGCGGCGGCCCGCCCAGCTGCTCGATCATCGACAGCAGATGGCGGCGGGCTCCCACCTCGACGTAGTACGCGGCGCGCTGGTGCGGGTTCTCGCCGTAGGGCAGGTCGGCTGCCTTCGCCAGGTCGAGCACGATCCGGTCGGCGAACGGCTCGGTCTCGCTGAACCACTCCGAGATGGCCGCGTCGTACCCGGCCGTGTGCGCGAAGGCCTCGGCCGCGAGCTCGCGGCGGGTCTCGTCGGACAGTTCGCCGTCGCCCGTGCGCAGCTCGTCCAGCAGGAATCCGTAGCGCTCCGGGTCGGTCACCACCGCCACCGAATCGAAGTTTTTGGCCGCGGCACGCACCATCGCGGGGCCGCCCACGTCGATGTTCGCGATCACCTCGGGCTCGGTCACACCGCGGCGCCGGGCCACGTGCCGGAACGGGTACAGGTTGCAGACGACCAGGTCGATCGGCACGATCCCCTCCCGCTCGAGCGAGGCCATGTCCTCCTCGTGGTTGCGCCGGGCCAGGATCGCCGCGTGGATGTGGGGGTGCAGCGTCTTCACGCGGCCACCCAGCATCTCCGCGGATCCGGTCAGCTGCTCGACCGACGTCACGGGTAGCCCGGCGTCGGTCAGGAAGCTCTCGGTGCCGGAGGTGGAGATCAGCTCCACGCCGAGCTCATGCAGGCCGGCGGCGAAGCCCGCCAGGCCGTTCTTGTCGCTCACCGAAATCAGGGCTCGTTTGATGGTCATGCCAGATGCTCGTCCCTCACGCGCACACGCCGGCCGACGACCTCGATCCCGCCGGCAGAGAACAGCCGCACAGCCCGCGGCAGCAACCGATGTTCGATCTCGTGCAGACGCTCGGTCACGTCCTCGGCGCGGTCATCATACGAGACCGCCAGCGCCTCCTGCAGAACGATCGGCCCGCTGTCGGGGGCCACGTGCCCGTCGTCCACCAGGTGCACCGTGACGCCGGTCACGCGCACGCCGTGCTCCACGGCGTCCACGACCGCGTGCGCGCCGGGGAACGCGGGCAGCAGTGACGGGTGCACGTTCATGATGCGCCCCGAGAAGCGGCGCACGAACTCGCCAGACAGGATCCGCATGTAGCCGGCCAGCACCACCAGCCCCACCTCGTGCCTATCGAGGAAGGCCGCCGTCTCGGTCTCGTCGGCCGTCACCAGCGACTCGATGCCGGCCCGCGCCGCCCGCTCCAGCCCCGCCGCCTGCGCCCGGTCGGAGACGACGCACGCGACGTCGATGGCGTCGTCGTCGATCAGCGCCTGCAGGTTGCTGCCCGTCCCCGAGATGAGGACGCCCACCCTCACCGCAGGATGACCCCGTCGCCCTCGACCAGGCGGCCGGCCACCCAGCCCCGTTCACCCGCCTGCTTCAGCGTCTGCAGCGCCAGCTCGGTCGACTCGTCGGCAACCACCACCGCGTAGCCGAGGCCGAGGTTGAACACGCGCCGCATCTCGTCCTCGTCCACGCCCAGCGACGCCAGCCAGGTGAAGACCGCAGGCCGCTCCCAGCTGCCCAGATCGATCTCGGCGCCGAGTCCGGCCGGCAGCGGCCGGCCGAGGTTGCCGGCGATCCCTCCGCCGGTGATGTGGGCCATCGCGCGCACGTCGAGGGTGGCGGTCAGCAACCGCACGGCTCCGGCGTAGATGCGGGTCGGCTCCAGCAGCGCGTCGGCGACCGACGCCCCGCCCAGCTCGGAGGGGGTGTCGTCGAGCGAGACGCCGGCTCGCTCCAGCAATCGCCGCACCAGCGAGAACCCGTTCGAATGCGGTCCGCTCGAGGCCAGGCCGATCACGGCATCGCCGGCCCGGGCGCGGGCCCCGCCGATCAGGTCGCGGCGCTCGCCGACGGCGACCGCGAACCCGGCCATGTCGAACTCGTCCGGCTCCATCATGTCGGGGTGCTCCGCGGTCTCGCCGCCGAGCAGCGCGCAGCCGGCATCGCGGCATCCGGCGGCGATGCCCTCGACCAGCTCCGCGATCCGGTCGGGCTGGATCCGACCGCACGTGATCACGTCCAGGAAGAACGCAGGCCGCGCCCCGGTGGTGATCACGTCGTTCACGCTCATCGCGACCAGGTCGATGCCGAGCCCGTGCAGCCGCCCCGCCGCCGCGCCGAGCAGGATCTTGGTGCCGACGCCGTCGCATCCGGCGGCGATCGCGGGGTCACCGGCGCTGGGCGTGTACAGGCCGGAGAAGCCACCCAGGGTCCCCAGCACGTCCTTCGTACGCGTCGAGGACACGGCAGCGGAGATGCGGCGCACCACCTCGTCGGCGGCCTGCAGGCTGACCCCTGCGTCGCCGTAGGTGAGCGGCGCCTCGCCGCTCATCGAGCGGCCGCGGCCTCGGCCGCTGCCAGCTCCTCGAACCGCAGCTTGGCGTTTCGCATGTCGCTGGGGATCTCGGTCGGGTACTCGCCGGTCAGGCAGGCCCGGCAGAAGCGCTCGCTGGACTGGGTGGTCGACGACTGCAGCCCGTCCAGCGACAGGTACGCCAGCGAGGTTGCGCCCAGCCGCTCCCGCACCTGCTCGATGGTGCGCCCGGAGGCGATCAGCTCGTTCTGGTCGGCCATGTCGATCCCGTAGAAGCAGGGCGAGATGATCGGCGGCGAGCTGACGCGAAGGTGCACCTCGGTGGCACCCGCCTCGAACAGCATCTGCACCAGCTTGCGGGTCGTCGACCCGCGCACGATCGAGTCGTCCACGACCACCACGCGCTTGCCGCGCAGCATCGAGGGCAGCACGTTGAACTTGAGCTTGACGCCGCGCTCGCGCAGGCCCTGGTCGGGCTGGATGAAGGTGCGACCGACGTACCGGTTCTTGACCAGGCCCTCGCCGAACGGGATGCCGCTGGCGCGGGCGTACCCGATCGCGGCGGGCGTGCCGGAGTCGGGAACCGGTATCACGACGTCGGCCTCGACCGGCGCCTCCAGCGCCAGCTGCTCGCCCATCCGGCCGCGCACCTCATGCAGCCCCTGGCCCTGCATCTCGGAGTCCGGCCGGGCGAAGTAGATGTACTCGAAGATGCACAACGACGCGGAGCGGGGCTCGACGGCCTGCCGGTAGCGGGGCCCGTCGGCGTCGATCACGACCAGCTCTCCGGGGTTCAGCTCGCGCTCCACCCGGGCGCCGATGATGTCAAGCGCGCAGGTCTCGGAGGCCAGCACGAACGCGTCGTCGAGGCGGCCGACGACCAGTGGGCGGATGCCGTCGGGATCTCGGAAGCCGGCCACCGCGTCCTCGGTCAGCAGCACGGCCGCGAACGCGCCCTCGATCCGGCCCATGGTGTCGGCGATCGCGTCGTCCAGCAGCGGGGACGGGTGCCGCGCGATCAGCGCCGCGATCACCTCCGTGTCGGAGGTGGACTGGAGCCGCACCCGGTTGCCACGCAGCTCGTCTCGCAGCGCGGTCGTGTTCGTGAGGTTGCCGTTGTGACCGAGCGCGACGGTGCGGCCGGGTGCGTGCTGCACGACCGGCTGGGCATTGCGCCATGCCGTGGA
>Ga0207687_10000119_pt1 | contig 55868 bp, 54 predicted proteins | sample KBSM54metaG_FD_184399 | JGI IMG/M metagenome (GOLD analysis project Ga0207687, IMG submission 184399) | Miscanthus rhizosphere microbial communities from Kellogg Biological Station, Michigan, USA - KBS M5-4 metaG (SPAdes) (version 2) | ecosystem: Host-associated > Plants > Roots > Rhizosphere >...
AGCAGCGTTGCCGAGCGGCGGCCGACGATGCGGTCGGCGAGGCCGCCCGACGCGCCCGTGTTGCTGAGCACCACCGCCTCGCGGCTGAGCACCTCCGCATACGCCGACGGAGCCAGCAGCTCCGGCAGCCGTGACTGCTTCGACTGCTTCGCGGCGGCCTCGGCCACCCGAGCCCAGCGCTCCAGGCGGCTCTCCGAGAACGAGCCTTTCAGAAGCTCGGTGCGAAGCGGGCCGATCCGGGCGACGCCCAGCTCGGTCAGCTTCTCGACCGCCTCGTCCGAGCGGGCGCCCGGCTGGGCGATCCAGACTGTCACCGACGGCGCCTTGGGCAGGGCCTCCACCTCCTCGATCAGCTCGTATCCATCGGAGCGCACGCGTGCTCGAAACACGCGGCCCTCCCACACGATCTCGCAAGTATCGCCGACCGGCAGGCGCAGCACCTGCTCGAGGTGGCGGCGGTCGCCGTCGGACAGCTGCGCCACCCCGTCCCGCAGGTCGCGCGCGAAGAACCGGTAGACGTGCCCGCTCAGCGCTCCACCAGCTCGGCCGCCCAGCCGTCCACCACCGCCCGGGGCCTGCCGCCCAGCGTCTGGCGCTCGAGCAGGCCCGACGCGAGCACGAGCGGCGGCCGGTCGGGTCGCCGCAGCAGCGGCTCCAGCAGGTGCAGCTCCAGGTTGGCCAGCCACAGCCGCGCCGGCGGAAGCGGGTCGACCAGGACATCGCGGCGCTCGGCGCTCAGCTCGAGGTCGTTGCGGGCGGCGTTGATGTGCGTGGCCTGCACGGCCAGCGGATCGATGTCGAACGCCTGCAGCGGGCCGAACCCGAGCTTGGCAGCGGCGATCGAGAGCACGCCGGAGCCGCAGCCGAGGTCGAGTGCCGGCCCGGGCTCGAGCTCCTGGAGCAGTGCCAGCGCCGCCCGCGTGGAGCCGTGCGCGCCGGTGCCGAAGGCGCGGCCGGGGTCGATCACGACGGCGATCGGCTCGGGCTGCGACCAGGGAGGCCCTACCCACAACCGGCCCTCGCGCACGGGCCGGTGGAAGTCGCGCCAGGCGTCGGCCCAGCCGTCCGCCACCGCGCTCTCGCTGAGCGACGGGTGCGGGGCCTGCTCGGCGAAGCCCGACAGCTCGACCTGATCGCCGTTGCGTTGCTCCTCGATCCCACCCGGGAACCACTCCAGCATGCGCAGCGTTGCCAGCTCCGCGTCGGCCGCCGGGACGCGCAGGGTGTAGCGGTTCATCCCGAGAAGGCCGAGCGGATGCGGCCCAGGAACGACTCGTCGGGCTTGTACGTGTCCTCGGCCACGGCCGCCTCGAACTCGGCCAGCAGACGCCGCTGGTCGTCGGTCAGCCGCTGTGGCAGCATCACGTTCACCAGCACCCGGTGGTCGCCGCGGCCGCGACCGTTCAGCACCGGTACGCCCTTGCCTCGCAGCACCGTCACGTCGCCGGGCTGGGTGCCGGCCCGCAGCTCCACCTGCTGCTCGCCGTCCAGCGTCTCGACCGTCACGGTGGTGCCCAGCGCGGCGCGCGTGAAGGGCAGGTTCAGCACCGTGACCACGTCGTTGCCGTCGCGCTGAAAGCTGGGGTGCGGCCTGACCCGCACGCCGACGTAGAGGTCTCCGCGCGGCCCGCCCGGCTGGCCCTGGCTGCCGCGACCGCGCAACTGCAGCCGCTGGCCATCCATGATCCCGGCCGGGATCTGCACGTCGACCGTCTCGGCCACCTGCCGCAGCCCGCGCCCGCGGCAGCTGCTGCAGGCGGTCTCAATAATGCGGCCGCGGCCGCCGCAGGTGGGGCAGGCGCCGGTCTGCACGAACTGGCCGAGCGCCGTCTGCTGCACCCGCTGCACGCGGCCCTGACCGCCACAGGTGTCGCACGTGTGCGACTCCGATCCCGGCTCCGCGCCGCTTCCGCTGCAGCGGTCGCAGTCGCCGATCACCTCGATGTCGAGCCGGCGCTCGACGCCGAACGCGGCCTCCGCGAACTCGAGCGTCACGTTGGCGGCGACGTCGCCGCCACGCCGCTGCGCGCGGGCACCGCCGAACAGGTCGTCGCCGAAGAAGGCTCCCAGCAGGTCGGAGAGCGACCCGAAGTCCATGAACTGGTCGGTGTGCAGCGAGGAGCCGTCCACCCCGGCATGCCCGAAGCGGTCGTAGCGCGCTCGGGTGTCGGCGTCGGACAGCACCTCGTAGGCCTCGGCCACCTCGCGGAAGCGCTCGACGGCCCCGGCGTCGTCGGGGTTGACGTCGGGATGCAGCTCGCGGGCGAGCTTGCGGAAGGCCTTCTTGATTTCGGCCTGATCGGCGCCCGGTTCGACGCCCAGCACCTCGTAGTAGTCACGCTTGGCAGCCACGCGCGCAGTCTAGAGGCGCGCGCCACCGAGCCCGCTGCCCTCAGGCCAGCGACGTATCAGCCGCGCAGGGCCGGCGCCGCAGATGGCGGAGCCGACCCTCGCACGCTGTTACCACTGATGAAAGCCGTTGCCGTGGTGCGGCCCGACCCTGGCCAGAAACATGGCCAGCGCAACTGCCCAGACGAAAAGCGCTGGGCGCTTCACCAGAATCTTCATTTACCTACCTCCTGCCCACGGGGGTATTTCCCCTACCAGCGAACGTCCTGCAGGGCTTCTGCCGCCTGCCTGTACAACTCCGCTGCCCTTGCTGCTTCCCCTCTGCTGTGGGCCACATCCCCGAGCGCGACCCATGCGCCGGCGAGATGGCTCACCGTCTCCACGGCCGCAAAACAGTCCGCCGCGGCCTTGAAGGACACCTCCGCCTGGTCGAGCCGGCCGAGCGCCAGCGACGCGCGGCCGATCACGATTTGAGCGTTCCCTTCTTCTTCTCGGTATTCCTCGCGCGAACTCAATAACTCGATCGCGCGATATCCGCTCTCGATCGCCCCCTCCAGATCGCCGCAGTGCATCCGTGCCGATGCCAGCGACGACGCCGCGAAGGCCGCGTCGATGCGATTGTCCTGCTCCACCGCGATCCTGAACGACTCGCGCAGGAGCGGTACCGCCTCCTCCGGCTTACCGGTGATCGCGCGCAGCTGCCCGAGGTTGTTCAGCAGCTTGCCCACGTACTCGTGATCCGCCACCCGCTCGAACAACGCCTTCGACCGTTCGGCGTGCTCGCGGGCGCGGGTGTACTCGTTGCGCCGCTCCGCCACCAGCGACGCGTCCAGGTAGGTCTCCGCCAGCACCCGGTCGTCGTTCAAGGCGTGCGCCAGCTCCAGCGCCTGCTCGACGTCCTCGGCCGCCGCCGTGAAGTCCTTCTGGCGCCGCCGGATCTTTGCCCTCGCGTTGAAGATGCGCGCCCTCAGCGCATCCGACGGGTCGACCGTGGTCTCGCAGGCCCGCAGCGCCTCGTCCAGCAGCGACGCCGCCGTCGCCAGGCTGCCCATCTTGTACCGGACGACCCCGATCCGGTACAGGGCCAGCGCGACGGCATCACCCGAGCCCGCCTGCTCCGCCGCCTGGCGTGCGGCGGCAAGCTCGACCAGCGCATCGTCGAGGCGGCCGACGTTCTGCAGCGCCCAGCCCCGGGCCAGCCGCAGCCGCAGCGCAAGCCGTTCGCTCCCCGGCGACCGGAGGGCGTCCCTTACACCCTCCAGCTCGGCGAGCGCCTCGGCATCGCGGTGCGCCTCGATCTCGGCCTCGGCACGCGTAACCGCAGCCTCGCAGGCGGCCATGATCGCCGCCGTGCTCTCCCCGGCCAGCGCCATGCGGTCGACCCCGAGCCGCTGGGCGAACCAGTCGAGCGCGGCCGGCGAGGGCCGCGTCTTGCCCAGCTCCACCTGGCTCACGTACTCCTTGGAGAAGCGTGAGCCCCCCAGCTCGCCCTGCGTGAGCCCGATCTCGAGCCGCGCCTCGCGCACGCGCGCGCCGACCCCAGTGGCGCGCTCGCGGCGAGTGACCCCGCGCACGGTCTCGAGTGTCTTCGCGTCTCCCATGCCTCTCAAGGTAGCGGACCCAGGGTCACTTGACTAGCACCTCCTGGAGAATTCCTCGACTGCGGAACTATACGCTATTTCAAGCCAAAATGGCGATAGTCAAGTAGGTCTGACCGGACAACTTGATTTACCCCTTTTTGTGCACTTGACCCCGAGCACCCGGGCGACTATTGTGAGGCTACAACGCAAAGACGGCACGGCGAGACGGTGGTGCCGGAGACGAACCCTCTACCGGCGGGCCGCCGGGAAGGATTCACAAGTCTCCTCGGGGTCACACCACCCAACTCGCAGCCGGGGGGGTCGGAGTCAAGAAGCGCGTCGGAGTGGACTGGAGCCCCACTCCGACGCGCGACTCCGTTAAGGGCCCACCCGGAGTAACGGCCTACTCGTAGACCTGTTCGACGAAGTCGGACAGAAGCGCCGCCGCCCCGCGCACCGACCGGATCGCCTTCACGTAGTCCATGCGGTTGGGGCCGATCAGCGAGACCGTGCCCAGGTTGCGGGCCGGCAGCCCGTAGTTCGCGGCCACCAGCGACAGGCCCCGCAGTTGCGGTATCGCCTCCTCGCCGCCCACGCGCACGTACAGCCGGTTGGTCTCGAGCGCCCCGCGCAGCAGCTGCAGCAGGCCGGCCCGCTCCTCCAGCGCCAGCATCAGGTCATTGATCTCGGCCAGCTCGTCGTGGCGCAGCTCCTGCACCAGCCGTGCGGCACCGCCCACGTACAGGGTCTGCTCGCCGCCGCCCACCAGCTCGGTGAAGGCCGGCTCCAGTGCCCCCATGAACTCGAGCTCGCGGGCGCCCAGGCCGGGGTCGAACAGGCGTTGGCGCAGCGCCCGCGCACCCAGCCGTACGCCGCCCAGCTGCTCGTTCAGGTAGGCCGTGGCCCACTCGATCAGCTTCTCGTCCACCGCCTCCTCGAACGGGAACATGCTCTTGGTGACGCCGCCGGTGGAGGTGATCACGACCACCATCACCATCCGCGGCTGCAGCCGCAGCACCTCGACGTGGCGGATCTCGGCGGTTTCCAGCGGCGGCGCCGTCACCACCGCCAGCAGGTTGGTCACCTGCGACATCATCTCGGTCGTGTTGCGCAGGGCCGCGTCGACCTCGTTCCGCACCTGCGACAGGTCGATCGGCAGCCGCGCGGCGCCCAGCGGCTGCTCCAGCAGCTGATGCGCGTACAGCCGGTAGCCCGCGTCGGTCGGCACCCGGCCGGCCGAGGTGTGCGGGTGGCCGAGCAGGCCCAGCGCCTCCAGCTCGGCGAGCTCGTATCGCACCGTTGAGGCTGACGCATCCACTGCCCCGCTTTCGACCAGCGCCTTCGAGCCCACGGGATGCCCCGTCGAGATGTACTCCCGCACCACCCGCAGCAGGATCAGGACCTGTCGCGGCGTCAGCTGTCGTTCCAGTTCGCTCATCGCAGCAGCGTGCTGACCACGTCGTTTGCCATGAACCGGCCGCGCTCGCTGAGCCGGATGCCGCCCGGCTCGCGGGCCAGCATCCCGGCACCGGCCATGCGCTCGAGCTGCCGCGGGTCGATCAGCCACTCCAGCCCGTCCAGCGGCATCGGCCGGTCGAGCCGCAGACCAAGCATCAGCCGCTCGCTACCGCGCTCGGCCGGGCTCAGCAGCTCGATCTCTGCGGGGGGCGCCTGGCCGGCCTCCACCGCCTCCAGGTAGGCGCGCAGGGACGGCCGGTTGCGGCGCCGTTCCAGGCCTATGGTGGAGACGGCGCCGACGCCCAGGCCGAGGTAGTCGCGCCCCTCCCAGTAGCCCAGGTTATGGCGGGCCTGGTGGCCGTCACGGCAGAAGTTCGCGGTCTCATACCAGTGGTAGCCGCGCTCGCGTAGCGTGGCCACGACCGTCTCGTAGTGGTCCTCGAGCGCCTCTGCCTGCCGCTCCAGCTCGGCGCCGTGGCGGTGGGTGAAGCGGGTGCCCGGCTTGGCCTCGAGCTCGTAGTAGCTGATGTGCTCGGGCTCGAGGCTCAAGGCCTGGTCGAGGTCGGCGGCGAGGTCTGCCGCCGACTGCCCCGGAACCCCAAACATCAAGTCGAGGTTGAGGTTTGTGACGCCGGCCTGCCGCAGCGTGGTTTCCGCCTGCACAACCCGGTCCGGCGTGGCCCGCCGTTCGAGCGTCGCTAGCAGCTGCGGCTGGAAGCTCTGCGCGCCCAGCGACACCCGCGTCACCCTACCCTCGACCAACACTTGAGCCTTGGCGGGCGTGATCGTCTCCGGGTTGCACTCGACGGTCAGCTCGTCGCAGGCGGGCAGCGCCGCCAGCAGCCGCGCGAGCAACGCGTCGTCCAGCAGCGAGGGCGTGCCGCCGCCGATGAAGATCGTGGCCGGCCGCGCCGGAGCACGGCGAAGCTCGCGGATCAGGGCGTCGACGTAGCGGCCATGCAGCGCGCCGTTGCCGGTGACCGTGACGAAGTCGCAGTACCCGCAGCGATGGCCGCAGAACGGCACGTGCAGGTAGAGATGCTCAGCCGCCGCCACCGTTGCCTCCGTCGCGGTTCAGGTCGAGCACCGCCAGAAACGCCTCCTGCGGCACCTCGATGTTGCCCACCTGCTTCATGCGCTTCTTGCCCTTCTTCTGCTTCTCGAGCAGCTTCCGCTTGCGGCTGACGTCGCCGCCGTAGCACTTGGCCAGCACGTCCTTGCGCTTGGCCTTGACGGTCTCGCGGGCGATCACGCGCGAGCCGATCGCCGCCTGGATCGCGACCTCGAACATCTGGCGCGGGATCCGCTCGCGCAGGGCCTCGACCAGCGCCTTGCCCTGCTTGTAGGCGTTGTCGCGGTGCGTGATCAGTGATAGCGAATCGACCTGCTCCCCGGCCAGCAGCACGTCCACCTTCACCAGCTTGCCCTCGCGGAAGCCGATCATGTCGTAGTCGAAGGAGGCATAGCCGCGGCTGCGCGACTTGAGCTGATCGTAGTAGTCGAGCACCACCTCGGCCAGCGGGATGTCGTAGACGAGTTGCACCCGCTCCTCGCTCAGATACTCCATGTGGCCGAACTCGCCCCGGCGGTCCTGGGTCAGCTCCATCAGCGGCCCCACGAACTCCTTGGGTGCGATCAGCGACGCCCGCACGTAGGGCTCCTCGGTGGACAGGACGTCGCCCGAAGCCGGCATCTGGGCCGGGTTGTGCACCTCGTGCCAGTCCTCCTTGACGTCCTGCACCCGGTAGGCCACGTTGGGCGCGGTCACCAGCAGGTCGAGGTCGTACTCGCGCTCCAGCCGCTCCCGCACGATGTCCATGTGCAGCAGCCCCAGGAACCCGCAGCGAAACCCGAAGCCGAGCGCCTGCGAGGTCTCCGGCTCGTACGACAGGGCGGCGTCGTTCAGCTTCAGCTTCTCGAGCGCGTCACGCAGCTCCGGGTACTGGTCCGAGTCGGTCGGAAACAGCCCGGCAAAGACCATCGGCTTGACCTCCTTGTAGCCGGGCAGCGGCTCGGCGGCACCTTCCCTGGAGAGCGTCAGCGTGTCCCCCACCCGCAGCTGCGACACGTCCTTGAGGCCGGTCACGATGTAGCCGACCTCGCCCGCCGACAGGTGCTTAGCGGGTCGCATGCCGGGAGAGAAGAAGCCCAGCTCCTCGACGTCGAAGCGCGTGCCCTGCGCCATCGCGCAGACCTTGTCGCCCTTGTGGAAGCCGCCGTCCACCATCCGCACAAAGGCCAGCACGCCGCGATACTGGTCGTAGCTGGAGTCGAAGATGAGCGCGCGCGGCGGCGCCTGCGGGTCGCCGTCCGGCGGCGAGATGTGGTCGACCACCGCCTGCAGCACCTCCTCGATGCCCTGGCCGGTCTTGGCCGAGATCCGCAGCACGTTCTCGGGCGCGTCCCCGATCAGCTCCGCCAGCTCCGCGGAGACGCCGTCGGGATCCGCCGCCGGCAGGTCGATCTTGTTCACCACCGGGACGATGTCGAGGTCGTTCTCGATCGCCAGGTACGCGTTCGCGAGCGTCTGGGCCTCCAACCCCTGCGCGGCGTCCACCACCAGCAGCGCGCCCTCGCAGGCGGCCAGGCTCCGCGACACCTCGTAGGTGAAGTCGACGTGCCCGGGCGTGTCGATCAGGTTCAGCTCGTAGACGCGGTCGTCGGAGGCACGGAACAGCACCCGCACCGCCTGGGCCTTGATCGTGATGCCGCGCTCGCGCTCGAGATCCATCGAGTCGAGCAGCTGCTCGCGCATGTCACGGTCGGCCACCGTCTTGGTGACCTGCAGGATGCGGTCGGCCAGCGTCGACTTGCCGTGGTCGATGTGGGCGATGATCGAGAAGTTGCGGATGCGTGAGAGTGCCACCGGTTAAGCGTACCGGTGCATCACGTTGCGGGATCGCGGCGACGGTGCAGGAGGCCGGCCAGGATGTCCACCTCGGCCAGCCGCAGCGAGCGTGCCGCGACCAGGTAGGCGAAGCCGCCGGCGGCCAGCCCCAGGCCGAGGGACACGATCTGGCCGGCGATCGAGCGGCCCAGGATCTTGTCCATCGGGTACCACACGCCGAACGCCGCGACGGTGCAGTAGATCGTCGCCACCGCGGTCAACGCGGTGGAGTGCAGCACCTCGCGGCCGTGCAGCGAGCCCACCCGGCGCCGCAGCAGCACCATCAGCACGCCCGCGTTGAACGACGTCACGATCGCCGTGGCGAGGGCGATCCCGGCCGCCCCGTAGCGCAGCAGCGCCAGGTCGAAGAACAGGTTCAGCACCAGGTTCACGAGCGCCACCAGGGTCGGGATGCGCGGCTCCTGGAGCCCGAAGAAGGCGCGGGTGAGCAGCAGCGACAGGCCGTTCCCGAGCAGCCCCAGCGAGAACATCACCAGCGTCGCCGACACCCGCACGGTGTCCGTCTCGTTGAACTGCCCGTGCTGGTAGAGCAGGCGCACCACCGGCTCGGCCAGCACGATCGAGATGGCGGCGGCCGGCAGCAGCAGGAACACGATCGCGCGTATGCCGCGGGCCACGATCAGCGCCAGCTCGACCATGTTGCGTACGGCGGCGGCACGCGACAGCTCGGGGAACAGCACGGTCGATACCGCCACCGAGAACAGCCCTTGCGGCAACATGAACAGGCGGAAGGCGTACCCCAGGTCGCCAGGCGCCGACGAGCTGTGGTGCGCGGCGATGATCGTATCGAGGGTCAGGTTGACGTTGATCAGCCCCAGCCCCAGCGAGACCGGCACCATCAGGCGCAGGATGTGCCGCACGTGCGGGTTCCCGAAGCCGAGCCGGAATGCCAGCCCGATCCCGGAGCCGCGCAGCAGCGGCAGGGGGATCAGGAACTGCACGATCGTGGCCACCAGCACGCCCCACGCGTACACCTGCGCCCGGTGCTCGAGCGAGCCGCTGCGGCCGTAGACCAGCAGCACCGCGATGATCACGAGATTCCAGGCCACCGGCGCAAAGGCCGGCACGCCGAAGATCCGTTGCGCGTTGAGGATGCCGGTGACGACGCCGAACAGCCCCATCAGCACCACGATCGGGAACAGGATCCGGGTCAGTGTCACCACCAGGTCGGAGGAGACGTTGCTGGTTCCGACCAGCAGCACCGGCACCAGCAGCGGCGCCAGCAGGATGAACAGGGCGGAGATCGCGCCCAGCACCACCGCGGTCGTCCACAGCACCATGCTGGCGACCCGCCACGCCTCCTTCTCCTCGCCCTTCTCGCGCAGCTCCAGGAACACCGGCACGAAGGCCGCGCTGATGGCGTTGTCGGCCACGATCGCGCGGATCAGGTTGGGCAGGTTGAACGCGACCGTGAAGGCCGAGTAGACGGGGCCTGAGCCGAGCACCGCGGCGGCGGCGATCTCGCGGACAAGACCCGCCACGCGGGAGATGGCGGTGGCCACCCCGAAGACGGCCGTGGAGGTCGCCAGCCGGCGAGTATCTGCCATAAACGCGAGAGTCTAGATGGTGGATCGGTTATCTCCTCCGCCGTCCCGGTGCTATGATCCGTTGGCCCCGGGAGGGGCTTTTCTATGGCGAATTCGAAGCAACAGGAAAAGCGAGTCCGGACTGCGGCGCGGCAGCGTCTCGAGAACCTGCGCTACCGCACACAGATCAAGACGCTCTCGCGGCGACTCAGCGACGCCGCCGAGGCGGGCGAGGCAGAGCAGGTGGCCGACGTCCACCGCAAGCTGACGGTGCTGCTCGACCGGGCCTCCGCGCGAGGCGCGATCCACCGCAATACCGCCGCGCGCAAGAAGTCGCAGGCAGCCCGCATGGCCGCCGGCGTCCCCGCCGAGGCATAGGTCTAGGCCGACCCCTCGAGCCGCCGCACCCGTGCGGCCAGCTCCTCCATGATCGTGATCGCCACCGTCGGCTGCTCGTTCACGACCTGCATGAACTGACGCCGGCCCAGCATCATCAGCACCATGTCGGTCTCGGCCCGCACCGCCGCCGAACGCGGCTTGCCGTCGATCACCGACATCTCGCCGAAGAAGTCACCCGGCCCGATCGCGTGCCCGAGCCCGCTGGGCGGCCGCACCACGGCCGTGCCTTCGAGCACGACAAAGAACTCGCGGCCGCTGTGCGTGCGGTACACCAACGGCGCGCCCGCCCGCACCTTGACCTGCTCGGCCAGCCTCGCGATCTGGCGCAGGTGCCGCTTCGGCACGTTGGCAAACAGCGGCACCGCGGCCAGCGCGTCGACCCACTGGCGGCTCATGCCGCGCGGCGGCCCGGTCGTGTTGGCCCTGGCCGCGCGGCTGAAGGCGGCGGTCACGACTGTTGGGGAGGGGCGCATGGGCCTGCCAGTCTACCGGCGCCAGACCAGGCCGGCCAGGATCAGCACGATACCCAGCGCCTGTCCCAGCGCGAACAGCGCGTACACGTCCAGGCGGGTGGCGGTCGATGCCAGCGCGATCACGGCCACGCCGGCCGCCACCAGCAGCGGACGGGGGTCGCGGCGGCGCCGCGCCGATGCGATCGAGCCGATCAGCAGCACCAGCGTGCCGACGGTGTTGAGAACGGCTGCAAGGATGGTCGTCCAGGGGCCGCCCATCGCGCCGTTGGGCGGCGTCGCTCCTGCCCGTGCCAGCTCGGCCAGGTCGACCTGCGCGGCCAGCACCGCCGCCGTCGAGGCGAACGTGACCCACAGCATCGTGGCCACCACCAGCCGCGTGGCGCGGCGCCCGGGCGCCACCAGCAGCAGCTCGCCGACGGCCAGGTAGGGCACCACCAGGATCGCACCGGTCAGGTAGTAGAGCCGGAACACGCCCTCGGTCCAGCCTTCGCGCGCGCCGTACCAGAGGCAGCCGGTGGCAACCGTGAACAGCGAAAATCCGATCAGCCACGCGATCAGCGGAGCCGGCCGCGACGGGCGCCGCGCCAGCCGCTCCGCGACCACCGCGGTACACGCCAGCGAGACCAGCGCCGCCACCGCGGCGGCGGCAGTCTGCGCGCTCATTCGGCGCTGATCTCGACCAGCGCCAGCTCCAGCTCGAGCCGCGGGTCGAGCCGGCTGCCGCCCTTGATCGCCTCGTCCAGCTCGGCCAGCCGAACGACGGCACGAGCCAGCTCGGGCTCGCTGAACGCGCGCGCCTGCCGGCACAGCCCCTGCGCCTGATAGGGCGAGCGCAGCCCCAGCTGCTTCTGCACCTCCTTCGGCGACCCGCCCGCCTCCATCACCAGCAGCGCCTGGCGGACGCGGCGCACGTGGTTGGCGAAGATGGCCGAGATGCGCTGCACGTCGTCCGGCTTCTCGATATCGGCGGTCGCGAACGAGATCACGCCGGCCGCGTCGCGCCGGCCCCAGGCATCGGTCATGTTCCAGGGCTTCACGTCCAGCTGTTCGGCCACCAGCAGGTCGACGTCGGCCTCGGTGGGTGGCTCCCCGCGGCCGTAGGTCGCGAGCTTCTCGACCTCCAGCGCGAGGTCGCCGATCTCGATGCCTGCCCGCTTCACGATCCGCCTGGCGACGCCGTTGGGACAGGCGATGCCCTGCTCGGAGAAGCGCTTGACCACCCACTGGACGGCGTGCTCGTCGTCCGGTGCGTCGAAGATGCGGACGTCGCCGGCCGTGGCGACGGCGGTGGCCAGCGGCCCGTCCTCGGCGACTCCCTTTCCGCCGAACATGGCCAGGCAGGTGCCGGGCGTGGGATCGGCCAGGTATCCGATGATGTCCTGCACCTGCGCCTCGTCCAGGCCCTCCACGCCGCGCACCAGCACCAGCCGCTCACCGCCGAACAGGCCCAGCGCGTTGCACGATGCGACCACGTCGGCAGCGTCCTCATCACCGACCGTGATCTGCTCGACGCTGTCCTCGTCGAACTGGCTTCGCAGGCGAACGGCGGCGGCGTCGATCTTGGGCCAGTCGCTGCCGGCGATCAGGTACGCCGGCTTATGCGCCAGCGCCCTCTCCTGCGGCCGTGACCTCGATCTTGGCGGCGCGCTCGCGGGAGCGCTGGACGAGGTCGGCGAAGGTCACGTTCTCGAGCACCGAGCGCAGCTGCGAGCGGGCCTGCAGCCATACGTCGGGCAGCGCCTCGGCGCCCGCCGGGTAGCTGATCGCCTCGGGCCGCACGCCTGCGACGGCGGCCAGCGGCCCGTCGACGACCCGGATCACCTCGGCCACCGTGATCTGGTCGGCCGGCACCGCCAGCCGGTAGCCGCCCTCCGGGCCGCGCTGCGACACCACCAGGCCGGCGTGCTTCAACTCGCCCAGGATGTTCTCGACGAACTTCAGCGGCAGATCCTGGGACGCCGCGATCAGCTCGCCCTTGAGCGGATGCGGGTCGTCGTGGGACGCCAGCACCAGCACCGCCCGGACGGCGTAGTCAGCTTTGGCGGAGAGCTTCATACCCGCATTGTCGCACGACGGCGCCCCCTGCACGCCCGGATCGGCGCGCTGGCTAGAATCGCGCCCCGATGCCATCGGATGTCAACAGCGGGCTCGAAGGGGTAGTCGCGGCCGAGACCACGATCAGCCTGGTCGACGGCCAGGCGGGACGGCTGCTCTACCGCGGCTACGAGATCGGCGACCTGGCCGCTCACGGCAGCTACGACCGCGTGGTCGGGTTGCTGCTCGACGGTGAGTGGCCGCTGCGCGACGAGGTGCTGCCGCCGGCGGAGCTGACGCCGACGGTGCTGGCCGCGCTGCGCGGGCTGCCCACCTCGTGCGCCCCGCTGGATGCGCTGCGCACCGCGTTCTCGGCGTTCGGGGCGGAGCGGCGCATGGACTGGCCGCCCACAGCCGCCCAGGCGCGCGAGCTGATCGCGCTCGGGCCCGCCGCGGTCGGGGCCTTCGCACGGCTGCGCGACAACACGCAGCCGGTGAACTCGGCCGAGGCGGCGCACCTGGGTGCGGCCGCGCGGCTGCTGCACGCGATCACGGGCGAGGAGCCCGACCCCGCCAAGGCGCGCGCGCTGGATGCGTACTTCACCGTCTGTGCCGAGCACGGCCTGAACGCATCCACGTTCACCGCCCGCGTGATCACCAGCACACAGAGCGACCTGGCCAGCGCGGTCTGCGGTGCGGTCGGCGCTCTCAAGGGACGGCTGCACGGCGGTGCGCCGTCCGAGGTGCGCGACCAGCTGACGCAGATCGGCGACGTCGAGCACGCGGAGGTCTGGATCCGCGAGGCGCTGGCCCGTGGCGAGCGGCTGATGGGGTTCGGCCACCGGGTCTACAAGACCATGGATCCGCGCGCCGCGGCGCTGCGGCAGGTGGCGGAGCGGCTGGCCGCCGACGCCGACTGGCTGCAGCTGGCGATCGACGTCGAGGACGTAGCGCTGCAGTTGCTGGCCGAGCACAAGCCCGACCGCCCGCTGAAGACCAACGTCGAGTACTACGCCTCGATCGTGCTGGACGGCGTCGGCCTGCTGACCGATCTCTACACGCCGGCGTTCGCGGTCGCCCGCACCGCGGGCTGGACGGCGCACGCGCTCGAGCAGGCAGACCACGGGCGGCTGATCCGCCCCGACTCGCGCTACGTCGGCCCCGATCAGCGGCCGCTGCCCGCCGGCGTGTAGCGCCCGGACCCACCCGGTCCTCCATTCAGGAGCACAGCCGCGCCACCCACAGCAGGTAGCCCGCCAGCAGGTCGGCCAGCATCAGCGGCGGCGTCGCCAGCGGCGGCCAGACGGAGCCGAGCAGGATCGCCGACAGCCCGCATCCGAGCAGCGGGCCCACCGCCGGCAACGCCAGCAGGTTGGCCGGTACCGACAGCGGGGCCAGCCGTCCGAAGTGCCACCAGGCGATCGGGGTCGTGACCAGTGTGCAGGCCACCGACACCGCGACCGCCGACCCCAGCGAGCCCTGCAGCCGCGGTGCCACCGCGAAGATCGCCCACACGGCCGCGAAGCTGAGCTGGAAGCCGGGATTGAACAGATCGAGCGGATTCAGTGCCAGCACCACCGCGGCGCCGCAGGCCAGCAGGTGCCAGCGCGCCACCGGCCGCGAGGCCAGCCAGGCCACCGACACCAATGCGCCCGCCACACCGGCCCGCACGATCGAAGGCCCGGCACCTGTGACCAGCACGTAGGTGATCGTGATCCCGGCCGCGACCACCCGGGCCGGCGCGCCGATCACGCCCAGCAGCGCCAGGCAGGCGAGCGCGAAGATCACCACCAGTGCCACGTTCTGCCCCGAGACCGCCACCAGGTGGTACAGCCCGGACGTGCGGAACTCGGCACGCACGTCGGCCGGCAACGACCCGGTCTCGCCCAGCGTGACGCCGGCCACGAGCGCTCGGTCGGCCGGGGGGTCGCGGTCCGCGCCCAGGCGGCGCAGCGCGTCGCGGTGCAGGTCGTCGATCACGCCCCATCCCCCGCCACGGTCGGCCAGCCACACCAACCGCGATCCTCGCAGCTCCAGGTGCACCCCCTGGCTCGCGTAGTAGTCGCGCACCGGTGGGTCGATCTCCCGCAGGCGGCCGGTCACCCGGTAGATCCCGCCCAGCTGCGGCCGGTACCCCGGCGCCTGCAGCAGCACGTCCTCGCGGCCGGCCACCACGCGCGCGACTGCACGGTCGCCGCTGGGCGCGCCGGTCACGACCACGACGCCATCGATCGGGCCGGGCACCAGCGCACGGTGCTGCAGCGCCGCCACCCGCATGCCGCCCCACAGCGCCGCCGCCAGCGCGACGGCCAGGAGCAGCGCCCGTGGGCGCCAGGGGATCGCCGCCAGCAGCGACACCAGTGGATGGCCGAAGGCCGCCGCCACCAGGCCGACAAGAACCGCCACCACCAGCCGGGTGGGCGGGTCACAGCGCCACATGGCCGTGCAGCGCGGCCATCCGCGCCGGGCCGAACCCGCTCACGTTGTCGAGCTCGTCCAGCGAGCGGAAGCCGCCATGCATGGCGCGGTAGTCGATGATCCGCTGGGCCAGCGCCGGACCGATGCCGTCGAGGGTCTCCAGCTGCTCGAGCGTGGCCGAGTTGAGGTGCACGGGCGCGTCCGCGCTGCCGGCCACCGGCGCTACGGCCGCCGCGCCACCGCCGCCCCGCGTGGGCACCACCACCTGCTCGCCGTCGGCCAGCCGCGCGGCCAGGTTCAGGCCGGCCAGATCGGCGCGGCCGGTGGGCCGTGCCCGATGCACCGCGTCCAGCACGCGGGCGGCGCCGGGCAGTCGGTAGACCCCCGGCCGGCGCACGGCGCCGACCACGTCGACCACCACCACCGCCGGCGCGGCCGATGAGTCCGGAGCCGTCGCCGTCGCGGCGGCCGGCTCGGTATAAGCGGTCGGCGGCGAGCCGGACTGGCTGCGCCAGCCGATCACGAGCACCGCGAGTGCCACGGCTGCGTAGACAGCCAGTCGCTGGGGTGAGATCGGAAGCATGCGGCGATGTTCGCCGCGGGGCCCGTCAGGTGTCAGTCACGAGGGGTGACAAGAGCGTCTCGATCTGGCTCGACCAATGAGCGGAGCAGCGACGCCGGCACGAGCACATCTAGGCGACAAAGTTCACCAGCCGCCCCGGCACGAAGATCGTCTTTCGCACATCGGCGCCGTCCAGGTAGGCGGCTACGTTCGGAACCGCGCGCGCCGCCGCCACCACCTCGTCCTCGACCGCATCGGACGGCACGTCCACGTCTCCGCGCAGCTTGCCGTTCACCTGCACCGCGTAGGTGACGGTGTCACTCGCTAGCATCTCGGGATCCGCGACGGGCCAGGGGGCGTCCCACAGCCGCTCGCCGCCCAGCCGCTCCCACAGCTCGCAGGCAATGTGCGGTGCGTACGGGTGGATCAGGCTGACCGCCGTGGCCGTGGCGAAACGCCGCTGCTCGCCACTCGCCGCGGGTGTGTCCTGGATCGCCGTCACCAGCTCGTGCACCGCCGACTGGGCCGTGTTGAATGAGAACCGATCGCCGATATCGGAACTGACCTTGTCGATCGCCCAGTGCGCCTTGCGCACCATGTCGCCACCCGCACCGTCGGCCGCGACGGCTGACGGGATACCGGTGCCATGGTTGGCAACGACCTCGTGCGCCAGCCTCCACAGCCGCGCCAGGAACCGGTGCTGGCCGGCCACGCCCGAGTCCTGCCACTCGGCGTCCTGCTCGGGCGGCCCCAGAAACAGCGTGTACAGCCGCGTGGTGTCGGCGCCGTAGCGCTCGATGTAGTCATCGGGATTGATGATGTTGCCCCGCGACTTGGACATCTTGGCGCCGTGGTAATGGATCATCCCCTGCGTGAACAGGTTCGCGAACGGCTCGGTGAAGCCCAGGTGCCCCAGATCGTACAGCGCCTTGGTGAAGAAGCGCGCGTACATCAGGTGCAGGATCGCGTGCTCGACGCCGCCGATGTACTGGTCGACCGGCAGCCAGGTGTCGACGATGTCGCGCTGGAACGGTGCGGTCGAGTTCTGGGGATCCGCGTAGCGCATGTAGTACCAGGACGAGTCGACAAACGTGTCCATCGTGTCGGTCTCGCGCCGGCCCGGGCCGCCGCAGCTGGGGCACGACACATGCACCCAGTCCTCCGCGGCGGCCAACGGGGAGCGGCCCTTGGGGGCGAAGTCCTCGACCTGGGGCAGCACCACCGGCAGCTGGTCGTCCGGCACGGGCACGACGCCGCAGGACTCGCAGTGCACGATCGGGATCGGACAGCCCCAGTAGCGCTGCCGCGACAGCAGCCAGTCGCGCAGGCGGAAGGCTACGCGTCCGTGCCCGGATCCCTCGGCCTCCAGCCACTCGATGATGGCGCGCTTGCCCTCCGGCGCCGGCATGCCGGTGAATTCAGCCGAGTTGATCAGCACCTCGTCGGCGCTGTGGGCGACGAACGCACCCTCGACGTCGGTATCTCCGTCGCGCGGCGCCACCACCTGGCGCACCGGCAGCCCGAACTTCTGCGCGAACTCGAAGTCGCGCTCGTCGTGGCCGGGCACCGCCATCACCGCGCCGGTGCCGTATTCCATCAGCACGTAGTCGGCCACCCAGACCGGGATCGCCTCGCCGTTTACCGGGTTGACGACGTTGCGCCCAGTGAAGACGCCCGTCTTCTCCTTCTCGGATGACCGCTCCACCTCGGACAGCGCCGACGTGTGCCGGACGTAGTCGGCCACCGCCTGTTCCTGATCGGTGCCACGCGCCAGCTCCGCCGACAGCGGGTGTTCGGGAGCCAGGACGAAGAAGGTGGCGCCGTACAGCGTGTCCGGGCGCGTGGTGAACACCGGCAGCTCGATCGATGGGTCATGCTCGACCCGGAACGTGACCTCTGCCCCCTCGCTGCGGCCGATCCAGTTGCGCTGCATGGTCACGACCCGCTCCGGCCATCGCACCTCGGCCAGGTCGTCCAGCAGCCGCTGTGCGTAGTCGGTGATCTTGAAGAACCACTGCTCCAGGTTCTTGGCCTCGACCTCGGCGCCGCAGCGCTCGCAGTGGCCGTCGATCACCTGCTCGTTGGCCAGCACCGTCTGATCGTTGGGGCACCACTTGACGGCCGCGTTCTTGCGGTAGGCCAGGCCGGCCTCGAACAGGCGCAGGAAGATCCACTGCGTCCACCGGTAGTAGTCGGGCTCGGAGGTGGATAGCTCCCGCGTCCAGTCGATCGACCAGCCCATGCGGCGCATTTGCACCCGGATCGCCTCGATGTTCTCGCGCGTCGACACGCTCGGGTGCTTGCCGCTCTTGATGGCCGCGTTCTCGGCCGGCAGACCGAACGCGTCGTAGCCCATCGGGTGCATCACCCGCCAGCCGTTGCGCCGTTTGTAGAGCGTCACCACGTCGCCCATCGTGTAGTTCTTGACGTGTCCCATGTGCAGCTCGCCCGATGGGTAGGGCAGCATCTCCAGCACGTACATCAGCTTCGAGGTGTCCTCACCGGGCTCGGGGTTGGGCACCTCGTGAATCCGCTGGTCGTGCCAGATCTGCTGCCAGCGGGCCTCGATCGCTGCGGGGTCATAGCGTTCCATGGGCCTTGCATTCTACGGAAGCGGTGCGTCCGCCTGCCCCTCCCCCGTGCTCAAAGGCCCGGTTTGACCACCATGTCCACGACCACCAGCATCAGGAACAGCAGCTCGATGCGGCTGACCAGGAAGATCCGCTCGATGCGCCGGGTGGCCTCGGTCGAGCCGACGCCGTGCAGCTCGATGGCGCGGGCGATCCGGGCCGACTCGGGTGCCAGGAAGCCGATGCCGACGGCGAACGAGGCCGCGAACACGGCCAGCGCGAAGATCAGCCAGGTGCTGCCGAGCGACCAGTTGCCCTCGTTGACGAGCAGGAATCCGAACACGACCAGCACCAGTGAGGCCGGCGTGAACATGGTCTTGCCCACGAACTCGGCGTCGCGCGCGAAGCCGGCCAGCCGCTCCGGGCTGGGGTCGGCCATCGCGCGGGCGGCGTAGACCTGGGTGATGGTGGCGCCGCCCACCCACACCACCGCGGCCAGGATGTGCACGGTCAGGTAGAACTGGTAAGCGGTGACGAGCTCGATCATGGGATGGTTGGTTTCACGGGATGCGTGGATGCTGGGCGCGCTGGACGACGGGAGCGTCCACAGGGCAGGCTGGAGATGTCCTGGCCAAGGACGTTCGTGGCGTCCAGCGTGTTCCCAGACCAGCCAAGCGCCGCGCAGCTCGTGGAACCAACCATCTGGCTAAGAATCCAGGCGGTCCCAGAAGGCGGCCAGCTGCGCCTGCTCGTCGGCGTCGAACCGCGACAGGAAGCGCTCGCGCACGTCGCTGACGTGGGTGCGCCGGGCGGTCTCGAGCCGCGCCCGGCCGGCGTCGGTGATGACGGCGAAGGCGCCACGGGCGTCCGAGTCGCAGGCCTGGCGCTCGACCAGTCCGTCTCGCTCCAGCCGATCGACAAGCCGCGTGACACCGCTGCGGCTGAGCCACACCGACTGCGCCAGGTCGCTCATGCGCTGCTTGCCCTCGTCCTGCTGAGCCAGCCGCGCCAGCACCTCGAACGAGGTCAGCGGCAGGCCATGCGCCTCGACCAGGGTCGCGTCGAGCTGGCGCACGATCGCCGCGTGCGATCGCAGGTATCCGCCCCAAGCGGCGCGCTCGGACTCGGTCAGGCGGTCGGTGGTGTTCGGCAACGTTGCCACGCCCTGGAAAGGGTACCGAATCGGGTTACAGGCAACCACGCCGAGATGATCGATCGACATCTCTCGTGAGCCTGGCCGCAGGGTCCGTTTGACCTCGGCGATAGTACCGATCAATCATCTAGGCTAGCTTCGTGAGCACCGTGCAGGCCTCCGGAGTGCGCTGGGATCTGTCCCCGCTGTTCGCGTCCCCGGAGGCCGCCGAGGCCGCCATCGAGCCGTCTCTGGAGCGGGCACGAGCCTTCGAAGCGGCCTGGCGCGGGCGCATGGCGGAACTGACCGCGGCACAGCTGGCCGACGCGCTGCACGAGCTGGGTGAGATCGACAACGAGCTGTCGCGGATCGCCTCCTACACGATGCTGCGAAAGGCGGTGGACGTCACCAGCGAGCAGAACCGCGACCTGGGGGCGGCCGTCGACGCTGCCATCGTGCAGGCTCGAAACGCGCTGCGCTTCTTCGAGCTCGAGTGGCTGGCGCTGGACGACGAGCGGGCGGGCGAGCTGCTCGCCGCTCCCGAGGTCGCGGCCGACCGCCACTACCTGACCGCCCAGCGCCGCTATCGCGATCACGTGCTCTCCGAGCCCGAGGAGCGCGCGCTCGGCGAACGCGACCCGGCGGCGGTGTCCGCCTGGCAAACGCTCTACGCGCAGACCACGTCGACCATCGAGGTGCCGTTCGACTCGGGCGACGGGCCGCAGCCGCACACCATCGACCGGCTGCTGGCCTACGTGCACGATTCCCGCCGCGACGTGCGGCTGGCGGCGCTGGACACGCTCTACGCCGCGCTGGAGGCGCCGGCGCCGGTGCTCGCCCACTGCTACGACTCGCTCGTCGCCGACCGGCTCGTGAGCGACCGCCTGCGCAGCTACGGCGACGACCCGATGTTGCCCACGCACCTCGACAACGAGCTGGACGCCCCCGTCGTGCGGGCGATGCTCGAGCAGGTCGAGGCGCGCTACCCGCTGGCACAGCGCTGGTTCCGCGCAAAGGCATCGATGTTGGGCCTGGACGTCCTCGAGCTGGCCGACCAGTACGCGCCGCTCGGCGAGGCCCGCGCGGTCGGCTACGACGAGGGCCGCTCGCTGGTGGACGCCGCGTTCACCGGCTTCTCGCCGCAGGTGGCATCGATCGCCGAGGCCTTCTTCACCGAGCAGCGCGTCGATGCCGAGCCCCGGGCCGGGAAGCGCGGCGGTGCGTTCTGCTCGCCGGTCGCCCAGGACGCCTCCCCCTACGTGATGCTGAACTACACGGACACGATGAACGACGTGCTCACGATCGCGCACGAGCTCGGGCACGGCATGCACTTCCAGCTCGCGCACGCGGCCCAGACGCCGCACTCGGCCCACACCGGCCTGGCGCTGGCCGAGGTGCCGTCGACGTTCGCAGAGTTCGTCGCCTACGACCACCTGCTCGCCAACGAGGAGGATCGGTCGACGCGGCAGGCGCTGACCTCCGAGCGCGTCGAGGGCGCGTTCGCGACCATCTTCCGCCAGACCGTCCTGGCCCGCTATGAGCAGGGCGCCTACGGGCTGCGGGCCGGCTCGCAGGCGCTCTCAGTCGACCGCCTCAGCGACATCTGGATCGAGCAGAACCTGCGCTACTACGGCGACAGCATCCACCTGTCGGACGGCTACCGGCTGGGCTGGTCGTACATCCCCCACTTCATCTCGACCCGCTTCTACACCTACGCCTACGTGTTCGCGAAGCTGGTCGCGCTGGCGCTGTACGCGCGCTGGCGGGCGCAGGGCGAGGAGTTCGTGGCGCCCTACCTGACGTTCATGGCCGCCGGCGGATCGGGGGCACCCGCCGACCTGCTGGCCGTGCTGGGGATCGACCTCTCCGGTCGCGAGATCTGGGACACCGCCTTCGACGAGCTGGAGCGAATGATCGCCGCAGCCGAGAGCGAGGCTTGACCGACCGTTCGGTCCTCTGGAACGTGCGGGTCGTGGCCGGCGACGGCTCGCCGCCCGCCGAACGGATGGCGGTCGCCGTGGCGGATGGCCGGATCGAGTCGATCGGTCCGATCGGCGCCGCGTCGCCGCCGCCGGGAGCGATCGACGCGCACGGGCGCACCCTGATGCCGGGGCTGATCGACGCGCACGTGCACCTCTCGAGCGACACCTCGCGCAGCCCCGGCTTCGGGCCGCCGGAGCACCTGCACGGCGAGGAGCCGCGCCGCCGCGAGCTCGGCTACTTCGTGCTGGCCAAGACCACCACCGCCCTGCTGTCGGCGGGCATCACCACCGTGCGCGACGTCGGCAGCTACGACGACGAGGGAATCGCGGTGCGTCAGGCGGTCGACCTGGGCTTGCTCGCCGGACCGCGGGTGATCGCGTGCGGCCGCATCATCTCGGCCACGTCACCGGGCGGCGCCATCTTCGGCACCATGTACCGGCAGGCGGACGGGCCCGACGAGATGCGCAAGGCGGTGCGCGAGCAGATCCGCGCCGGCGCCGGCTTCATCAAGGTGATGGCGACCGGCGCGCGCTCGGTGGTGCGCGAGGATCCCGAGCCCGCGCAGATGACGCCCGCAGAGCTGGCCGCGATCGTGGACGAGGCCCACCGCGTGGGCTTCCGGGTGGCCGCCCACGCCGAGGGCCTGGAGGGCACGCGGATGGCAATCGAGCAGGGCGTCGACACGATCGAGCACGGGCTGTCGCTGCACCGCGCGCCCGAGCTGCTGGTCGCGATGGCTGAACGCGGGCAGGTGCTGGTGCCGACCCTGTCCACCTTTCACGATCTGTCCGAGCGGTTCGTCACATGCTTCGCGCCGGTGCTGGTGGAGCAGGCCAAGGTGCAACAGGAGGAGGCCTACGCGACCGTCGCGGCGGCGCAGGCCGCGGGTGTGACGATGGCGATGGGCCACGACAGCGGCCCTCCCGGTGACAACCTGATCGAGCTGGTGCGCATGGCTGATGCCGGGCTCGGCAACGAGGAAGCGGTATCCGCGGCCACAGCCAACGGCGCTGCCGCCCTGGGCCTGGACGACGTCGGCGTTGTCCGGGAAGGCGCCGTAGCGGATCTGCTGGTGGTGGACGGCGATCCGCTCGCGGGGATCGCCGTGTTGGCCGAGCGGGACCGGATCTGGCTAGTGCTGGTCGCCGGCCGACCGGTCGCCGGGCAGGCGCTGGCGCCGTCACCGCTATAGGGACCACCATGAGGCCTGCAGCGACCCTTTTGGGGGTGGCGCGAAAGCCGGTAACCCGCTAAACTGTTAACCATGATAACTACTTTGGATACGGTGACCGTGGCAAACCGGCTGAGGCCGGTGCTCCTGCAGCTGAACCGTCATCTGCGCCGCGAGCTGGCGCCGCTCGGCATCACCGGCGGCCAGGCAGCGCTGCTGCACGTGGTCCGTACCAGCCCCGGCATCGGGGTTCGTGAGCTGGCCGTCCGCGAAGGCGTGTCCACCGCCGCAATGTCCACCGCCCTCACCCGCCTCGAGAGCGCGGGCCTGCTGCAGCGCACGCGCGCGCAGGCCGACAGGCGCCGGGTTGGGTTGGAGCTGACCGATGCCGGCCAGCGGGTGCTGCGCTCCGCACGGTCGCGTCGGACGGCCTGGCTGGCATCCCGTCTGGGACGCCTGACCGAGGTCGAGCTGGCCGCCATCGACAGCGTGATCGATCCGCTCACCCGGCTGCTGGAGGCTGAGCCGGCTTGACCGCGGCCCTGCTTCGCGCCAACCGCCGCACGTTCGCCAGCCTCCGACGGCACCGCAACTACCGCCTGTTCTTCAGCGGGCAGGTGATCTCCGTCAGCGGCACCTGGATGCAGAACATCGCGACCGGCTGGCTTGTGCTCGAGCTGTCGCACTCGCCGCTGGCCGTCGGCCTGCTGGCGCTCTGCCAGTTCCTGCCGTTCACGGTGTTCGGCCTGTTCGCCGGCGTGGTCGTCGACCGCCTCGACGCCCGCCGCACCGTGATCTGGACGCAGGTCATCTCGATGGTGATCGCCGGCGTGCTGGCCGCCCTGACGCTGGCCGGCGTCATCACCACCTGGGAGGTATTGCTGCTTGCGGCGCTGCGCGGCACCGTACTGGTGCTGGATGCGCCCGCCCGCCAGGCGCTCACCTTCGAGATGGTGGGACGCGACGAGCTGCCGAACGCGGTCGCGCTCAATTCGAGCCTGTTCAACGCCGCCCGCGTGGTCGGCCCCGCCATGGGCGGCGTGGTCGTGGCCCTGGCCGGCGCCGGCCTCTGCTTCGCGCTCAACACCGTCAGCTTCGCCGCGGTGCTGATCGGCCTGCTGCTGATGCGAAGCAACGAGATGTTCCCGCGCTCGGCCAACGCCGAGCGGCCCACCCTCCTGCGCGGCACCCGCGAGGCATTCCGTTACGTGCGCGGCGCCCCGGAGGTGCTGATGGCGCTGATGATCGTGACCGTCGTCAGCACCTTCTCCTTCAACTTCAACGTGCTACTGCCGGTGATGGCCAAGCAGACGCTGGGCGGCGGTCCCGAGGTGTTCGGCGTGCTGACCGCCTTCTTCGGCCTGGGTGCGCTGGGCGGCGCGCTCACGTCGGCCACGCTCGGCCGCGCCAGCTGGCGGGTGCTGCTCGCGGGCACCTTCGGCTTCGGCCTCGCCCAGCTGGCGCTGGCGCCGGTCAGCGGCCTTGCGCTGGCATCGCTGCTGCTGTTCATGACCGGCCTCAGCTTCACGCTGTGGACGTCGAACGCCAACTCGCTGCTGCAGCTGAACGCTCCCGACCATCTGCGCGGGCGTGTGATCGGCCTCTACTTCTTCGCCTTCAACGGCGCCGGCCCGATGGGCGGCCTGCTGGCCGGCTGGCTGGCATCGCAGGGCGGCACCGAGGCGGCCTACGTGGTGTCAGGCGCGGCCAGCATCGCGATGACGCTGTTCGCGGCCTTCCGGCTGCGCGACCGTGCGGTGCCGCTGCTGGGCGGCCGCGGGCTGCCGGTGCGCGCCCGCTAGGGCCCAGGCAACCGCCAGTCCCACTCGGCCACGCACGCCGGCCGGCCGAAGATCACGACCGCCGATGGGATCGACTGGCGCCCCCTGGCCGGAATCCAGAGGCGGCCGTTCAGCAGGCGCACCTCGCCCTCCGCGCAGGCCCGCCGCCACCAGCGCGCGTGCGTCTTGACCGGCACGATGAACGCCATCTCGGGATCGGCCTGCTTCCTCGCCGCCCGCATGGCCGATCCCAGCAGCAGTCCGTACGGTGGCACCACGACCTTGAAGCCCTCCGCCTCGAGCCGACGGACGATCTGCTCGAACTCGGTCGGGCCGTCAGCCGCGATGGTGGTTCACGAGCTCGACGTTGGTGCCGTCGGGATCGAGCACGTAGGCCGCGTAGTAGCCGTCGTGGTACTGCGGCCGCTCCCCGGGCGCCCCGTGGTCGGCATAGCCGGCGGCCGTGGCCGCGCCGTGGAAGGCATCGACCGCCCCGTCGTCGCTGGCCGCGAAGGCGATGTGCAGCCCCTCCGTAGACGGCCCCCTCACCAGCGACATGGAGCCGCCGTCACCCGCGAACCGCACGCGGTCCTGGTGCTCGTCCACCAGCCGCAGCCCGGCGTGCGGTGCCGCCACCTCGTAGAAGCCGCGTGACGCCTCCAGGTCGGCCACCCGCAGCCACAGGTGGTCGATCCCGCCGGGCCGCACGTCCCCGTGGTGCACGGCCTCGACGCTGTTCCCATCCGGGTCGCGCAAGAACCCGCCGTAGTAGTCGTCGCGGTAGCGCGACCGCAACCCCGGCCGGCCGTCGTCGAGGAACCCGGCTTCGGTGCCGGACTGCCAAAACGCATCAACCTGCTGCGGCGAGCTCGCGGCGAAGCCCACGTGCAGCCGCTTGGTGGGCGGGCACGCGCGGGTCGCCTGGCAGAGCGAGAAATCGTTCCACTCGGCCAGGTCCTCCCCGGAGTACGTCGGCGGCCGGTCGAGCGCCGCGAGCACGGCCGCATAGAACCGCTCGGACTCGCCGCGGTCCGACACCCGCACGGTGACGTGGTCGAACACGACCCCACTATCCCAAATCGGACGGCCGGTACGCAACGCGAAGCGCGGCGCCGGCGATCTCGAGCAGATCGTCGCGACCGGGACGCGACGGTTCCTCGGCAGCCTTCGGGTTGGTCGCCATCACAGCACGCGCCCGCTCCACCAGCTCGTGGTTGGCGTAGATCGCGTCCACTGGATCGAGCTGCAGATCCCAGCGCACCACCGCCCGGAACACCTCAGCGTCGTGATTTGCGGCCGGTCTCAGCACCGTGGCCATCAGGCCCGGACCGTCATCGACGGACGCCCACTCGAGCTCGTCCCGAGAGGCCTGGTGCCAGGCCTGGTCGAACTGCCGCGAGTGCTCGAAGCGTCCCGCCAGCTCCGGGCGCAGCCGCCGGTCGAGCGCCAGCGCCTGGGCCTCAGGGTCGCCCCCATGCTCGGCGATCACGTCTCGCACCGCACAGGCGGCGGCCAGCGCATGCCGCGATCCCCACGCATAGGCGGAGTTCGTCTGGCAACGCGCGTCGCCGATCACGTGGACGCCCAACGCCGCCGGGCGCCCGTCGCGCACGAACCGCCGCAGCGTGTTTCGCTCCCCGCCCATCGCCGCGATCGCGCTGATCGGCGCAGAGCGGTCGGGGCTAATCCATTGCGTGCACTCGGGTAGCGCCAGCGCCGCCGCCGTCCACGCCGGCTCGTGGCGCAGGCAGCGGAAGTCGCGGTCGGCCGCGGGCACCAGCAGCTCGACGCAGAATGTCGCGGAGTCGGCGCCGAACATCTCGTACTGCATGTACCCGGCGTCTGCGTGCACCGTCAGCTGGGTTGCCACCCGCTCGTTCTCGCCCTCGTTTGGGTGGATCCGGAAGTAGCGGGTGTAGCAGATGAACCCGCAACGCACCGACTGCTCCTCGAGCGTCGCCCCGACCTCGGCGAACAGGGCCGGCGCCAGGCCGAGCCTGCCTCCGCTCAGCACCACGACATCGGCAGGTACAGCGCCGTCGCGGGTGGTCACGGCCGTGACGCGCGGCACGCCGTCTCCGACCCGATCGTCGGTTGCGAGCCCGGTCACCTGACACCCCGGTCGAAGCTCGATCGCCGGCTCTCGTGCGGCCGCGCGGCGAAATGCGGCCTCGAGCACAGGGCGCCGGCACAAGATCGTCACCAGCTCGGCATCCGCCGCCGTCCGCTCATCGCCGGGCATGTCTCGCGCCTCGTCCAGCTCCGGCGCACCCGAGGCGAGGATGTCGTCCAGCACGTCCGGCAGGCGCTCGGCCAGCAGCGACCGGAACCCGGCCAGGAAGGAGTGGCCCAGCCGCGACTGCGGGATGCCGGGGCGCGGCCAGTCCGACCATGCGGCGTCGTTCGTTTCGGGCACCGGGGCGGCGTCGCGCTCACACACGACCACCTGGTGGCCGTCGCGGCCCAGCAGCAGGGCGGCCGACAGCCCGCCGATCCCCGCTCCCACGATCACGATCTCAGCCACGCGCACCTCCGGCCGCCCCAGACGGCAACCCTAACACCGCGCCGGAGCCGGCGGCCGCCGGCTGATCAGGGGGCGAGAACGCGCGCGCTGCCGCTGGTCGAGTAGACGTCCTTGCGCGCGATCAGGCCGTCGCGGAACGGGAACACGTCGATGCCGTCCCATTCCAGCTTGCGTCCGTCGGGATGGGTGGCCGTGGCCGTCCACTCGCTGACCACGAAGTCGTCGCCGTAATAGGCACGGCGGCCGCGGAACTGCAGGTCGGGCCAGCCGGCGAAGATGCCGGCGATGTGCGCGCTCACCGCCTCGGCGCCCTCCACCCGCTCTCCAGCCGTGTGGTTCTGGAACACGATCTCGGGGTGGTGGTAGCGCGCAATCGTCTCGACGTCCTGCGCGTTCCAGGCGTCGTTGTAGCGGTCGATGGTCTCGCTGAGCGTCTCGTTCATGGCCGCGATACTACATGCCGCGCTGGTGGCGGGCCCGCGTTTTACCTCATGTAGCTGCGGATCACCAGCAACGCCGAACCGCGCTCGAGCGCGAACCCGCCGGTGTCGAACAGCGCCGTCAGCGGTGCACCGTCGTCCGGGCTCAACGTGCCCCGGTAGCGCGTTGCGACGAACCGGCGCAGGGTGCGCCCGGCCGAGCAGACGCGCACCTTCGATACCGACGGACGCCGGTGCGACACGAAGGTCGCGCTGCCGCCGAACATCGGATTGCCGCTCGTGCCGATCTTGGCAACGGCGCCGTGCGCAGAGCGATGCGGCCTGGGCATTCCCGCCGCGGACTGAAGGGCGTCCGCGAAATGCCCCACCAGGTTGGTGGCGGTGCTGCTCTCGGTCTGCGCGCCGAGGAAGGCCCGCGCGCCGCCGTAGCCGACGTCAGCCTGCCAGCTCGTGGAGCCGAACGCCGAACCGGACGCGATCGACTCACGACCCTGGCAGGGCTCGTGGTAGCGGCGCACGGTGCGCCCGAAGGCGACGCCTCCCACACCTCCGGAGATGCAGCCTGGATCCGCGATCGCAATCGCCGTCTGCGGCGCCGTGGTGACCGTGCCGAAGTATGGCCAGGTGCCGGTGTGGATCCGGAACGCGGTCGTGTCGAGCGTACCCTCGGCCACCGACTGCGTGCCGCGGCCGCCGAAGTACAGACGGCAGCTTGCCGACTGCACCTCGTCGGGCACGAGGTTCATGTCCACCCGGGTCGGGCGGAACGTACGCCGCGTGTCGATGTGCAAGCCGGCCAGGCCCTGGTCGGCGGTCATGACCATGTCGGTCGACGAGAACCCGTAGACGTGCTCCTGGAACCCGTTGATCCGTCCGCGCACCCCGCGCGATGTGCGATCGAACCCGACGCTCAGCTCGGGCACGCTGCCGAACTGGTCGACCGTGGTATCCGCAAACATGCTCATCCGGTAGTTGAGACCGTGCACCTGCATCCGCACCGGATCAGTGAACAGCAGCAGATCGGTACCCGGGCTCAGCGGTGCGCCCGCCGCCGACGGGGCGTGGACTCGCAGACGCGCAGGCAGTGTCCGGGCGACCAGCAGCTTGGCCGCACGCATCGCACGCACCTGGGGGGCAACCGACGCCTGAGCGCCGGCCGCGGATCCCCCCATGGCGGCGACCGCGAGCACGACCATGACAGGACCGCAGACACGCTTGAGTTCGAACATCGTTTCCCCCTTGAGCAACGCTCGAATTCGATGGAGCCGCCAGAGCCAGCGCGTCGAGTGTACGGTCGCCTCTGGTCGATATCTAGAGCACCGCGGTCTGATTGGAGGGCGTCAATCGGATGTGCATACGGTTTGCCCGATGACGCGACCTTCACGTGCGCGGTACCTCACCGCACTTGGCGGATTGACGTTGATGCTCGTGACCGGTTGCTCAGCCGAGGTCTCGGCCAGCTCGACATCCCCAGTCCCTCCCGCCACCGAGCCGCCCTCCACCGTCCCCGCCTCCTCGCTGCACGGCATCCACAAGATCCGCCACGTGATCGTGATCGTGCAGGAGAACCGCTCGTTCGACTCCTACTTCGGCACCTACCCGGGGGCCGACGGGATTCCGATGAAGCATGGCGTGCCCGCCACCTGCTCGTGGAACCCCGTCACCCGCCGCTGCCAGCGGCCCTACTACGACACCCAGATAACCAACAACGGCGGCCCTCATGACGTCGCGAACTCGCGAGCCGATATCAACGGCGGGCGCATGAACGGGTTCGTCGGCCAGGCCGTCGATGCGCACAAGGGCACGTGCGGCAAGGACGTGCTCGATCCTTCCTGCACGGTCAGGGTCAGGCGTCCCGACGTGATGGGCTACCACGACTATCACCAGATACCGAACTACTGGAGCTACGCCCGCCATTACGTGCTGCAGGATCACTTCTTCGCGGCTGAAGACGGCTGGAGTCTGCCGAACCACGAGGCGATGGTGTCGGGCTGGTCGGCCCTCTGCACGTCCACCACCGACCCGATGAGCTGCCGACCGTCTGCGGACGAGACCGGCCAGGTGCGCTATCAGCCCGGCCAGCCTGCCTATCCCTGGACAGACCTCACCTGGCTGCTCTATCACCACGACGTGAGCTGGGCGTACTACATCTCGGCCGGGACGCAACCGGACTGCAATCTGGGGATCATGGGGTGCCACTTCCGTCCCCAGAACGCCGAGACACCGTCGATCTGGAACCCGCTGCCACGGTTCACCGACGTCCAGCAGACGCACCAGGTCGATCACGTGCAGGACACCTCGTTCTTCTTCAAGGCGGCCCGGAGCGGGCGGCTGCCCGCGGTGTCGTGGGTGATCCCCAACTACGCGCAGAGCGAGCACCCGCCGGCCTCGATCACGCGCGGTCAGGCATGGGTCACCAGCGTGATCAACGCGGTCATGCGCAGCAAGGACTGGCGGTCGAGCGCGATCTTTCTGACCTGGGACGACTGGGGAGGGTTCTACGACCACGTGAAGCCGCCGACGGTCGACTCGCTCGGCTACGGGCTACGTGTGCCGGGGCTGGTGATCAGCCCCTACGCCCGCCGCGGCTTCGTCGACCACCAGGTGCTGAGTCCCGACGCCTACCTCAAGTTCATCGAGGACGACTTCCTGGGCGGCCAGCGGATCGACCCCAAGACCGACGGGCGACCCGATTCACGGCCCAGCGTGCGCGAGAACCAGCCGATCCTGGGCGACATCAGGGCCGACTTCAACTTCCGTCAGCCGCCGCGGCCGCCGATGCTGCTGAAGCTGCACCCGTAGGCGACACGATGATGGAGCTAACCGGGCTCGAACCGGTGACCTTCGCGCTGCCAGCGCGACGCTCTCCCAACTGAGCTATAGCCCCGAGGCGTCGAAGTATATCGGGGCCGGCGGCGCTCTCGCCCCGGATCAGACGGCCTGCGGCAGCAGCTCGCTGACCGGGTGGACGGCCATCCCACGGCGCTCGGCCAGCCGCTCGAGCACCATCGCTGTATCCGCCACCGCCACGCCCGACACGTGCTGGTCGCGCGCCTCGAAGTCGTCCATGATCTCGCCCAGCGCGGCCTGGTAGGCGGGCGCGTCGCCGTCGGCCAGCGCCTGCAGCGCCCGCCCCGTCCGCGCGAAGGCATCGCCGGCCGCGAGCATCTCCGCCGTGTCCGGCGCGGCACCGGTGGCGACCGCCGCCAGTGCCCGCGCGTAGCCGGCCGCGGCGCCTTCGACTCCGCCGGCGTCGGCCAGCGCCCGCGCCGCCACCTCGGCCACGCCGTCGTCGGCCAGGATCGCCATCTTCAGCGCGCCGATCAGCCGCCCCCAGCTGCGCGGCCCGGTCTCGGCGTGCGACGCCAGGTAGGCATCGCGCGCGGCGCGGTATCTGGCTGCGGCCGGCCGACCGGCCAGCTGCTCCGCGTACGCGTCCCGCTCCGCCGCCAGCGCCGCGTTCAGGTGCGCACCCGCGCTCACGGCAGCGGCTGCCTGCCCGCGAACCCACCCTCCAGGGTGTGCCAGAACTCGATCCGCTCTTCCCCGACAAGCCAGCACAGCAAGGCCGGTTGCCCGTCGATCACGGCCGGGAAGTCGAGCAGCCCCTGGGCGGGATCCTTCACCTGCACGCCCAGCGCCAGCACCTCGTCCACCAGCTCGCCCACTTCCGCCTGCGCCTGCTCCAGCGACTCCCGCAGCTCGCTCGCACGCTCGTGGTCGAGCCCACCGCCGTTGGAGCCGATCGCGATCACGATCGTCCGCCATTCGCGCTGCAGCGGCTCCACCGCCGCGCACAGCTCCACCATCCGCTCGGCCAGCGGGCGCACCACCTCGTCCAGCAGCGCCTGCGCTTCGGCGAGCGTGAAGGTGCGGTCAGGCACCCTGGGCGTACGACTCGCTGGGCACCTCGCCCCAGAGCGACTCGAGCCGGTAGAACGATCGCGCGTCGGGCGTGAACACGTGCACGATCACGTCCAGGTAATCGAGCAGGATCCAGTCGCCCTGCCGCTCACCGTCGATGTTGCGGGAGACGATGCGGTCGCGCTTCAACGCCTCCCGGATCTCGGACGCGATCCCCTGCGTCTGGCGCGTGTTGCGGCCGGAGCAGATCACGAAGTGGTCCGTGTAGCTGACCACATCGCTCATGTCCAGGATCACGATGTCAGAGGCAAGCTTCTCGTCCGCCAGTGCGGCGATGCGATGTGCCAGTTCGAGACTCGTGGTCAGGTGATCAGCTCCAAATACCCTCTCAAGCAGCCTAGCACGGTGGTCTGCCATAGAGCCCGCGGGCCTTGATCAGCCCCAGCACGGCGGGATCCACCGCGTCCTCCCCGATCCCCGCGGCCAGGCGTTCGCGGGCGGTCGTCGACGACAGGTCGACGGGGGCCATGACGAGGTCGGTCACGTTCGCACCGGGAGCACAGAGATACCCTTCGCGCGGGGCCACCGCCAACGACGCCAGCTGCAGGATCTCGTCCGGCTCGCGCCAGCTGCGCAGATCGCACTGATCGGCGCCCACGATCAGCACCAGCTCGCCCAGCGGCACCAGCGCTCGCAGCGTCTCCACGGTGTAGCTCGGTCCCTCCCGATCGAGCTCGATCCGGCTGACCTCGACGCCGGGCTCGCCGGCGAACGCCAGCTGCGCCATCCGCAGGCGGTCTTCGGCCGGCGTCGGTGAGGCATCGCGGTGCGGCGGGTGGCCGGTCGGCATCACCAGCAGCCGGTCGAGCGCGAGCTGATCGCGGGCGGCCCGCACCACCGCCAGATGTCCCAGGTGCGGCGGGTCGAACTCGCCGCCGAACACGCCGATTCGCATCAGGCGGGTTCCGGCTGGCGCGCGGGCTGGAAGCTGAAGCTGTGGGCGCCCAGCAGGATCTCGTCGCCGGGCTTGGCGCCCGCCGCCTGCAGCGCCGATTCGACGCCGAGCCGCTCCAGCTCGGAGGTCAGCTCGGCGAGGCCGGCCTGGTCGTCCAGCTCCAGCGACGACGCCAGCCGCTCGATGCCGCGGCCGGCCACCCGCAGCGTGCCCGCGTCACGCAGGATCTTGTACTCGCGACGAGCCGGCGGAGCCGGCCGGTAGACCAGGAAGTCGGCCAGCTCGGGCTCCTCGGCCGGCACGATCGCGTCGTGCACCGGAAGCTCCGGGACGCGCTCGAACAGCAGCGCCGTCAGCCGGTCGATACCCTCGCCGGTGGCTGACGAGACCGCCAGCTCGGCACCGCACTGCTCGGTCAGCGGCGCGCGGCGAGGCCCCTCGATCAGGTCGATCTTGGACAGCACGAAGATCTGCGGGCGGTCGGCCAGGCCGCCGCCGTGCAAGGCCAGCTCGCGGTTGATGGTGTCGCGGCGACGGATCACGTCGGCCGGGTCGTCGCACGCCTCCACCAGGTGGATCAGCAGCCGAGCGCGCTCGAGGTGGGCGAGGAACTCATGGCCGAGGCCGACGCCTTCGCTGGCGCCCTCGAGCAGGCCGGGTACGTCGGCCACGGTCAGCTGGCCGTCGGGGCCGTCGACGGTTCCCAGCACCGGGTCGATGGTGGTGAACGGGTAGTCGGCCACCTTCGGCTTGGCGTTCGAGATCCGCCGCAGCAGCGACGACTTGCCGGCATTTGGGAAGCCCAGCAGCGCGGCGTCGGCGACCAGCTTCAGGCGCAGCTCCAGCCAGCGCTCCTCGCCCAGCTCGCCCACCTCGGCGGTGGTGGGAGCGCGGCGGTTGGCGGTCGCGTAGCGGCGGTTGCCGCCCCCGCCGCTGCCCGCGGCCGCGACCTGGACGCGGGCACCGGGATGGGCGAGGTCGGCCAGCAACGTGCCTTCGTCGCGCAGCCACACCTGTGTGCCGACCGGCACCGTGATCGACAGCGGCCGGCCGCGGCGGCCGTGCTTGCCAGAGCCCTGGCCATGCGTGCCACGGGGAGCCTTGAAGTGCGATGCGAAGCGGAACTTGGTGAGGTCGCGCAGGTCGGGATCGGCCACCAGCTCGACCGCTCCGCCGTCGCCGCCGTCGCCGCCGTCGGGGCCGCCGCGGGGCACGAACTTCTCGCGGCGGAAGCTGACGCAGCCATCGCCGCCGCGACCGCCCTGCACGAACACCGTGGCGTGGTCGGAGAACATCGCTTAAGCGTAGGTGACCGCGAGCGGTCTGGCTTACGCGACGCTGATGAAGCGCTTGCCCCTGCGCTGCGTGAACTCGACCGTGCCGTCCGTGGTCGCAAACAGCGTGTCGTCGCCGCCCAGGCCGGTGCCGGCGCCGGGGTAGAAACGCGTGCCGCGCTGGCGCACGATGATCGCGCCCGCGGTCACGGTCTCGCCGGCGAACACCTTCACGCCCAGCCGCTTCGCGTTCGAGTCGCGCCCGTTCTTGGAGGAACCGAGTCCCTTCTTATGCGCCACCGTTCTCCTCCTTCTTCGCCGCGGCCGGCTGCTTCTTCGCCGCTGCCGGCTCGGCCTTCTTGCGCGGCGCCCGCGGCTTCTTGGCCGCGCCGATCGACGCGATCGTGATCCGCGACAGCTCCGAGCGGTGCCCGCGCGTCTTCTTGAATCCGCGCTTCGGCTTGAACGTGAATACCTTCAGCTTCTCTCCGCGCAGATGCTCGACTACCTCGGCGGTGACGGTGCCTTTCAGCTTCGCGCGATCGGTGACGACGGCGTCACCGCCGGTCATCAGCACTTCCGGCGTGAACGTCTTGCCGGCGTCAAGCGCCTGGCGATCGACCAGGAGCTTCTGCCCCTGCTCGACGCGGTACTGCTTGCCGCCAACCTTGATCACTGCGTACATGCTGAGCGTCTCCACACGAAAATGCCCGCGAGATGACGGGCGAAATGATCGTAGCAGACGACCCTCACTCGCCGAGCAGCCGCCCGAACAGGCTCTTCTTGCGTGCCCCATCCCCGTCGCCGGCCGGCTCTGGTGTCGCCGCCGGCTGCGGTGGCTCCGCCGTCGGCTCCGGCCTGGCGGGAGGCGCGGCCACGGCTGCGGCCGTCGCGGTCAGGGGCTCGCTCGGCGGCGGCTCGGGGGCCTCGGTCGCGGCGTCGGCGTCAGCTCCCGGCGCGGGCTCAGCCGCCGTCGCCCTGGGCTTTCGGGCACGCGGCTTTCGCGCCGGCTTCGGCTTCTCGGCGGAATCCGGCTCACCGACCTCGCCGTTTACGGCGGGCACCTCGGTGGGCGGCTCCAGCAGCGCGGCGTCCGGTGCGTCGGCCGCGGCCGGCTTGCGCGTGCGGCTGCGGCCGCCGCGGGTGCCCCGCCGGCGCTTCGGCTTGGCCTCGCCGTCGGCCGCGGGCTCGCCGTCTCCGTTCTCGGCATCTGCGTCCGCAGCGGCGGGGGCGTCCTGCGTCTCCTGCGCCTCGCCGGTCGCCGTCTCGGCGGCCGCCTTGGTTCGCGTGCGGCCGCCGCGGCTGCGGCGCCGCTTCGGCTTGGCCTCGGCGTCTGCGGCCTCGTCCTCCGCTCCGGCCTCGACGACCTCGGGCGCCGACGCGGCCTCCTCGTCGGCGGCATCCTCCTTGGCACCGGCCTTGCGACGGGTGCCGGACGTGGCGGTGGTGGTCGCGGTGCGGCGCCGCCGCCCGCGCGTGCGCTCCTCGAGCTCCAGGCGCTCGCCCACCTCGCGGTCGAAGTCGGGCAGCTCGAACTCACCCGGCTCCGGCGGCAGCTCGATCGGCGCCGGCTTGGCGTCGAGCAGCGTCGCGTAGGCGATGGTGCGCGTAGCGCGGTCGATCCGCACCCTGTGCTCCTGGCCCACGTAGCTGATCGCGCCGCCCACGATCACCTGATAGCCGTTCAGCCGGGCGACGCCGTCGGACAGGTTGAACATGTGCGGCTCGTCGATCCGAAGCTTGGTCTCGTCGCCCTCCTTGACGGGCATGTCCGCTCCGTCGACCTCGAGGCGCGTGCCCTCCTCGACCACGTCCACCTCCTCGAGCGGCATCCGCATCTCGCCCTCGAGCGTGAAGAAGCGGCCGGTCTCACGCTCCAGCTCGAGCAGCTTGACCCCGCCGGGGCCGGCCAGCTTGGCCGCCACCTTCGCGTTCAGGCGGATCCGGAACGCCTCCGACGAGGAGCCGTGAGCCAGCTTTCGGAGCTTGCGCTCGGCCTCCACCGCCATCGTGTCCTGCGACAGCACGCGGCCCTCGCCGCCGCATGTCGGGCAGATCGAGGTGAGCGTCTCGCGGACGCCCTCGGTCGTGTTCTGGCGGGTCATTTCGACCAGGCCCAGCGGTGAGATGTCGACCAGGTAGGTCTTGGTGCGGTCCTTCGTCAGCTCCTCGGTCAGCACCGCCAGCAGCTCCTTGCGGTTGCGCTCGCGCTCGAGGTCGATGAAGTCGATCACGATGATGCCGCCGATGTCGCGCAGCCGCAGCTGCCGCAGCACCTCGCGGGCAGCCTCGACGTTGGTGCGAAGCGTCGTCTCCTCGAGGTGGCTCTGCCGGGTCGATGAGCCGGAGTTCACGTCGATCACGGTGAAGGCCTCGGCGTAGTCGAACAGCAGGTAGCCGCCCGAGGGCAGGTCGACGCGCCGGTTCAGGGTCGAGCGGATCGCGGCCTCGACGCCGTACTGCTCGAACAGCGGCTGGCTGCCGGTGTGCAGCTCGATGCGGTCGGCGAACTCGGGCTGCGTGGTGCGCACCCAGCCCAGGATCCGGCGGTACTGCCGCTCGGAGTCGACCACGACCTTGTCGACGTTGCGGGTCAGCAGGTCGCGGATCACGCGCAGCGAGAGGTCGCCGTCCTGGTGCACCAGGGTCTTGCTGGGCGCGGTCTTGGCGCGCGCCTGCACCTGCGCCCAGATCTTGCGCAGGAAGCGCAGGTCGCGCTCGAGGTCCTCGAGCGTGGCGCCGGCGGCCGCGGTGCGGGCGATCACGCCCACCCCGTCGGTCTCGAGCTGCTTGACCAGCTTGCGCAGCCGCTCGCGCTCGCCGTCGGGAAGTCGCTTGCTGACACCGGAGCCCTCGCCATCCGGCGTCAGCACCAGGAAGCGGCCGGCGATGGAGAGCTCCATCGTCACGCGCGCGCCCTTGGTCTTCATCGGGTTCTTCTCGATCTGCACCAGGATGTCCTGGCCGTTCGAGAGCATGTCCGAGATCTTCTTGCGGCGGCGCGCGGTCGCGCTCAAGCCGGGGACGACCACGTCGCGCACCTGCAGGAACCCGTTCTTGGGGGCGCCGAAGTCGACGAACGCGGCGTCGATGGCGGGCAGGATGTTGTCGATCTTGGCCTTGTAGATGTTGCCGGCGATGGAGCCGGCGCCGCGCCGTTCGATGTAGGTCTCGACGGTGCGTCCCTCCTCGAGCACGGCCACTCGTAGCTCCGAGAGGTCGACCGAGATCAGGATGGTCTTGGTGGTGTTTGCGATTACTGTCACGTAGGTGCTCCTACCGGCGCTTCGCGCAGCACGATGTCCGTGCGCACGAGCCGGATGATGGTTGGGGTCGCGCCGATGGTGGCTGCGACCGCGGTTGCGACTTCCTCGGGGCGGGCGGTGCCGGCCTCGGTCAGATCGATGTCCGCCACGAGCCCGTCCGGGCCGTGGCTGATGCGCGTGCAGAACGCGCGCACGTCGATGCGCTTGTCCGCCTTCTTGGGTGCAGTGCGGGTCACGACCGCCGCGTCGGCGGCCAGGTAGCGCTCGACCGCCTGATCCCAGTCGAGGTCGTCGGCGACCTCGATCAGATACGACACGCCGCGCACGCGCGACGCGGCCGGCTTGCCGACGGCCGGCTCGGCCGCGATCAGCTCAAACCCGGCCGGCAGCTGCTCCGACAGCCGCTGGGAGAGCTCCGCCGTGGCGGGCTCGCTGGTCAGCTCGACGTCTGCCAGCTCCGCCTCACTCTGCACCCCCACTGCCCGAGGCAGCGCCAGCGCGATTACCGGCCGGGGCCGCATGGCGCGGGAGAGGGCAACCTGATAGCCGGCGCGGCGGAGCGCCGACAGGAGTGTGTCAACCGTTTCGAGGTGCGACAGAAAACGCGCTCTGTCGCGGACCGCGAAGGTGATGCGATATGTCAAAAAACCAGCTCACTTGAGAAAAAACTTTCGTTTGGAGCGTGCGCCTGGGACTCGACTGGACCCTGGCTGCGGAACGCTCTGTCCCTGGGAGTGTAGCCGCTCCTCTCCTGTACATCGGCGGGCGCGGCCCCGAGCTTCAGTGCGCGAGCAGGTTTCGCACCGGGCCGAAGCAGGCTCCGCAATCGACGCAGCCGTCCCAGCGGCAGTCGCCGGTGGCCACCTCGGCCTTGCTCTGCCACCACTCGTCGAGCAGGAACTCCTTCGTGATGCCGCTGCGCACGTGGTCCCACGGCAGCTCGTCCCACTCGCCGAACTCGTGGGTGGCCTGCTCGTCCATGGTCGTGTCCATGCGGGCGAACGCGTCATGCCAGGCCTGCTCCTGGAACATCTCCGTCCAGGCGTCGAAGCGGGCGCCACCGCGCCAGGCCAGCTCGATCACCTCGGCGGTGCGGTCGTCGCCGCGCGACAGCGCGCCCTCCAGCATCGAGGTGCGCAGGTCGTGCAGCGACAGCCGGATCTGGCGGGTAGGCATCGCGCGCCGCATATAGGCCTGCTTGGCGGCGAGCTGGTCGCGCGGCGCCATGCCCTCCCACTGGAACGGGGTGTGCGGCTTTGGCACGAAGTTGGAGGCGCTCATGTGCACCGAGAAGCGGCCGCCCACGGCGCGGCCGATCTCGCGGGCGCGGATGCCGAGATCGACGATGCCATGCACCTCGTCGTGGGTCTCGCGCGGCAGGCCGATCATGAAGTACATCTTGAGGCTCGAGTACCCGGCCCGGAAGGCGGCCTCGATCGCGCTCTCGATCATCTCGTCGGTGATGGTCTTGCAGATGATGTCGCGCATCCGCTGGGTGGCGGCCTCGGGCGCGAGCGTGATCGAGGACTGGCGGGCGTTGGCGGCGGCGGTGAGGGCGACCGGGCCGGTGTCGACGCGGTTTGAGGGCAGCGACAGGTGTAGGTCGGGGGCGCGCTCCTTGATGCCCTCGATGGCGGCCACGACGTCCGTGTAGTCGCTGGTCGCGAGGCTGGTCAGCGACAACTCGTCGTAGCCGGTGCAGCCGAGTTGAGCGAGGCCGGCCTCGATCACCTGGTCGGCGGGGCGCTCGCGGACGGGGCGGTACCAGGTGCCGGCGTGGCAGAAGCGGCAGCCGCGAGTGCAGCCGCGCATCACCTCGACGGAGGCACGCGAGAAGATGGCCGACGAGTAGGGCACGACCGGCGCGGTCGGCTGCGTCTCGATGCCGAACTCGGTGTAGATGGCGCGCTCGACGGGCCGCCGGCCGAGAGACGGGACGTAGACGGACGGGATCTGCTCCAGCAGGCGCATGCGGCCGGCCCGGTCGGGGGCGCTGTCGATGGCGTCCAGCACGGTCTCGAACGCCTCCTCGGACTCGCCCATGAAGAAGGCGTCAAAGAAGGGCGCCATCGGTTCCGGGTTGGAGGCGCTGGGGCCGCCGGCGATCACGATCGGGTCGGAGGGGCCACGCTCGGCGGCGCGGATCGGGATCTCGGCCAGGTCGAGTACCTCGAGCACGTTCGAGTAGGTCAGCTCCGCCTGCAGCGTGATGCCGAGCATGTCGACCTCGCCGACCGGCCGCCAGGTCTCCAGCGTGAACAGCGGGATGCCTTCGGCCCGCATCGCGTCGGCCATGTCCGGCCACGGGCAGTAGACGCGCTCGGCGGCGAACGCCTCGCGGGCGTTGACCTGGGCGTACAGGATCTGCAGCGCCTGGTTGGAGATGCCGATCTCGTAGGCATCGGGATAGCAGAGCGCGACCAGGCGGGTGGCCTGCGGCTTTCGCACCTGGTTGGCCTCGCCGCCGATGTACCGGGACGGCTTCTGCACCGTCTCCAGCACCGCCTCGATCTTCTGGTCAAGCAGAGGCGCCATGGGGTCATGCTACCGGTTGCGGGTGGAACGGAGGTGCCGGGCACCGTCGTTACACCGTTCACATTCCCGTGACCATCCCGCGACAAGCGGCTGATAGAGGGGTGCCGGGCACCGTTCCATCACCCGCGAGCAGGCCGTGACCCCGGCGTGACAACTGCAAGCGTCACGGATCCGACACGTCGCGGTCACGCGTGGAACGACGGTGCCCGGCACCTGCGTTCCACCCGGCGGCCGCCATCGCACCGAGCGTGTGGCTAGGCTCGAGTCACGGGACGATCACGCCGGCGTCACGCCTGTTACGACGGTGCCCGGCACCTCTCTATCAGTCTCGATCAGTACTTGAGGGTTGGTTTCGAGTGTCGATCCCCGGGCGCGTCGCGGCTGCGCCGACTAGCGCCGCTTCCTGATCATCTCGAGCACCTCGGCTCGGACGCCTTCGGCAAGCGCCCGCAGGTGCGAGACGTCGGCGACCGCGCCGTGGGCGAAGTACTCGTCTGCGGCCCGCCCGAGCGCTTTCGTGGCCGAGTACGCGATCGCGCTCTTCACGGCCCAGCCGGCCACCGGCACCAGATCCAGCAGCTCGCGTGCCACCGCCCGAAACCCGAACCCCGCTCCCAGCACCGACAGCAGCTCGACCGCCCGGTCGGTCGACACATTCTCGCCGTAGCAGGCACCGATCCCGAGCACCATCCGCATCTGCAGCGCCGTCAGGATCGGCATGTCCGCGCCCGGCACGAAGATGATCAGCGCCGTCTTCGCATTCGTCCGCGCCGACTTCTCGATCAGCCGGTCGACCACATGCGGCCGGAACGCCGGCAGCTGGGCGGCCAGGTACGGCCCGTTCGGCCCCGCCTTCTCCGCCAGCCGCTCCATCGCCCTGGTCGCCGGGAACCGCCCGCGCCGGTACGGCATCAGGTCGCTTGGCATCACTCCGCGCACCCGCCCGGCCTCCGTCACCGCCGCGCTGGGCAGGTCGAGCGCCTCCAGCATCGCCAGCTTGGGCGCGGTCGCCCGGCCGATCACCTCGAGATCGGACCGCGTCTGCGCATCCAGCCCTGACACCACCTCGCCGCCGTAGACCACCACCGCCGCTTCCGACAGCCGCGTCGCATCGTCGCGAACCAGACGCCGCACCGCGAACAGCTGCGCCGCCGGCGACGACCCGCCGCCCAGCGCCAGCATCAGCTCGTCCAGCGGCTCCTTGCGCCCGCACAGCAGCAGCGGCGCCGTACCCGTCCCCTGGCGGACGTCCTTGACGGCGCTGAACATCCGCCTCGCTTGACTGGTCGCGGCCCCCGCGGCGCTAGCCATACGCGGGACCTCGCCCGCCCAGCCGTGGTTCGGACCGCCGGTACGCGTCCACATGGATCGCCTGCAGCACGCCGATCGCGAACAGGTTCGTGATCGTATGCGTGCCGCCGAAGCTCATGAACGGCAGAGGGATGCCGGTGATCGGCGCCACGCCGATCGTCATCCCGATGTTGATGAATATCTGGAACACGAGCATGCTGACGATACCCGCCGCCACCAGACTGCCGAACGTCGACCTCGAGATCGTGATCACCTTCAGCCCCCGCCAGATCAGCAGCGCGTAGAGGCCGAGCAGCCAGATCGCGCCCACGAAGCCGCGCTCCTCGCCCACCACCGAGAAGATGAAGTCGGTCGCGTGCTCGGGCAGGTAGTTGAGGCGGGTCTGGGTGGCGCCGGCGTAGCCGGTGCCCCCCACTCCGCCGTGGCCGACTGCGATCATCGACTGCGTGATGTGGTACCCGTCGCCCTGGATGTTCGACGAGCTCGGGTGCAGGAACGCGGTCAGGCGATCCATCTGGTACTGCTTGATGACCGGGACGCCGAGCCCCGGCATGATCGAGAACACCATCGCCAGCGTCACCACGAAGGCCAGCCCCAGCCACGCGAAGTGACGCCACGGCGCGCCCAGCACGAACAGCATGCCCAGCGTCACCGCCGCGTACACGAGCGCCGTGCCGAAGTCGGGCTCCGCGAACACGAGCACCGCCGGCAGCGCCATGTAGGCCAGCGCGCCCAGCGTCAGCCGGGCCGGGCTCCACTCGTTGCGCCGGTTCCCCAGCCACGCCGCCAGCCCCACGATCAGCAGCAGCTTGCCCAGCTCCGACGGCTGGAACTGGAACACGCCCAGGTTGATCCAGCGCTGCCCGCCCTGCACGCTGGTGCCGATCACCAGCACCACCATCGTCGTGAGCACGACGAACAGGTACAGCAGCGGGTTGATCCGGCGCAGTAGCCGCGGCGGCACCAGCGAGATCAGCAGCATGCCCACGACGCCGACCACGGCGTAGGCAAGCTGGCGGTTGTAGTAGTAGGTGGGGTCACCGGGGATGTCGTTGCGGGTCGCGTTGCGCAGGATCCAGAGGCCGTAAGTCGTGATCGCAAGCGCCGTGGCCAGCATCATGTAGTCGAGGTGTCGCAGGTAGGTGCGCATCAGCGGGAGGCGTCCGTTCCCACGGTGTTCGTGATCTTCTGGTGGAAGAAGCCCTGGTAGACCTGGCGCGCCGCCGGCGCGGCCGAGACGCCGCCGTGACCGCCGTCGTTGATCAGCGCCACCACCACCAGCTTCGGGTTGTCGGCGGGAGCGAACGAGGCGAACCACGCGTTCGGCGCCGGATCCGGCGGGTGCTCCGCGGTACCGGTCTTGCCGGCCACCGCCGGCGTGTAGCTGCCGAACACCGAGCTGGACGTGCCCAGCGAGCTGTGGCTGGCCTCATACAGGCCCTGGCGGATCTCGGAGAGCAGCGTGGGCGACAGGTGCAGGTCGCGCTGCGGGGCCGGGTCGAACCGCTTGATCACGTTGCCCTGGCTGTCCAGCAGCGCCTTGCCGATGTGCGGCGTGACCAGCTTGCCGCCGTTGGCGATGGCGCTGTAGGCGACCGCCAGCTGCATCGGCGAGACGGTCAGGTCGCCCTGGCCGATCGCCATCTGGATGTCGTAGCCCGGCTGCCAGACCTGATCGATCGGCTTCGAGTAGGTCTGCAGCCGCCAGGCCGGATCAGGCACCAGCCCGGAGAAGTAGGGCGACACCGGCAGGTCCATCGGCGGCGTCTTTCCAAACCCGTACTGGCGGATCGTCTTCTGGAAGGCGATGCCCTGGTTCGGCAGGTCGTACATCCTGCTGCCCAGCTGGAAGAAGAACGTGTTGCACGACTGCTCGAGCGCCGTCTGCAGGTCCATGGTGCCCAGGTTCACCGTTGTCCAGTTGGGAAACGGCGTGTGCGAAAAGTCGCCGGGCCGGTAGAAGACGCCGGGGCAGTCGAGCGTCGAGCCGGGCCCCAGCACGCCCGAGTTCCAGGCCGCGGTGGCCGTGATCGGCTTGAAGGTGGAGCCGGGAGCCTTGGGCTCAAGCGTCTTGTCGATCAGCGGCTGGTTGTACTTGTCCTTGTAGAGCTTGCTCGCGTTCTTGGCCGGCGGCAGGAACACCGACGGGTTGTAACTGGGGTACGACGCCATCGCGTAGATCTGGCCGTTCTGCGGGTTCATGGCCACGATCGCCCCGGTGTGCGCCGTCACCTCGCCGTCGTTGTGGGCGACCTGGATGCCGTAGGCGACCGCCTTCTGGGCGATCTTCTGCAGTCGCGAGTTGATCGTCAGCTGCAGCGTGTCGCCGGGCTGGGCGGCGCGCTGCACGTACGTCGGGCCGACCGCGCGGCCGGTTGCGTCGTAGTTCTGCTCGAGCAGGCCGTCGGTGCCGCGCAGTTCCCGGTCGTAGCTGTACTCGGCGCCGGCCTGGCCGACCATGGCGCCGCCGGTGAGCCCCGCGAAGTTCGAGTCCTTCAGCTCCGACTGTGAGATCTGGCTGACGTAGCCGAGCACGTTCGGCGCGAGCTCGCCGAACGGGTACTGCCGCTGCGTCGTCTGCAGGAACTGCACGCCGGGGAACTGCGAGCGGCGCTCGAGCACGTAGGCCACCTCCGGCTCCGAGGCCGGCTTCAGCGGAATCGGCGGCCCGGCGTTGACCACGTAGCAGGGCGCGTGCGGCTTGGGAGTGCAGCCGCCGGAGCCGTCGGCGTTTACGTACAGCGTCTTCTCATACGCGCGCCACACCTCGTGCGTCTTCATGCCCAGCACCTTGCCCAGCCGCGCCAGCACCAGGCAGCGGGTCTGGCCCTTCAGCGCCGCACAGCGCGGCACCGCCCCCGGCGGTGTGGCCGCGACAACGGCGTTGCATTTCGCACGCTGGTCGGCCGGAAACGTGGTGCAGACCACCCGCGTGGCCAGCCCGGCCGGGTTCACCTCGGCAAGCACGTGGCTGGTGTTCTTGACCAGCACCTTCCCCGTGCTGTCCACGATCTCGCCGCGCGGCGCCGGCAGCGGCAGCTGCCGCACGTCGTTCTGGTTCGCCTGCGCAACGTAGTGATCGGAGTGCAGCACCTGCAGCGCCCACAGCCGGAACACCAGCACCCCGAACAGCACCACCGCGATCACGCCCAGCGTGGCCGCGCGGATCATCATCTGGTTCTTGTCGGGCGGCAGCTCCGGCCGGTTAGGCGGCGATTGGATAACCATCGGCTCTCGTTCGATAGGGGAAGAGGCGACGCAGCACCGGTAGCAGTACCAGCGCCAGCACCGCCGTCTCGACGATCGTGGGGATGATCACGTTGACCAGCTCGAAGCTGACCGGGTATCCGTCGCCCAGCAGCACGTGTGCGGCGGCCAGGCCGACCTGGACGATGGACGTCGCCACCACCACGTACAGCAGCTGCACTGCCGGGCGCGGCATCGGCGAGAGCGGCGATACGACCACGCTGTCGGAAGGCTCCACCCGGTAGGCCACCCACAGCCCGGCGGCCATGTACAGCAGCGACGTCAGGCCCAGCCGGCCGACCAGCATCGCATCCAGCAAAACGCCGGCCGCAAAGCCGGTCAGAGCGGCCGCCTCGGCACCACGCGTGAGCGCGATCGTGACCACCAGGATCACCAGCAGGTCGGGTGTGACGCTCCCCGGGATCAGCTGCGGCATCGCCGAGAGCTGCAGGACGGCGAGCACGAACACGGCCACCATCGCCTTCAGCGTGTCCAGGATCAGGGAGTCTTCACCACCTTCAGCACCAGCACCCGGTCGAGGCTGCCGAAGTCGACGAAGGGTGTGACCTCGATGCCCTTGAAGACGTCGTTCAGGTCGGACTGGCTGACGCTCGTCACCAGCCCGATCGGGATGCCGGCCGGCAGCAGCGCCTGCAGGCCCTGACGGTTGGGCTGAAGACCGGCGGTCACCACCACCTGGTTCGGCTTCACCTGCTCGGCCTGCGGCACCATTTGCAGGTCAAGCACGCCCGGGTTGCCGGGGTTGGGCACCGCCACGCCGCGCACGGTGCCGCCCTGGACGCGCGCCGACACGGCCGTGTCCGGGTCGAGGATCAGCTCCACGCTGCTGGCGTTGGCGGTGACCGTGGTGACGCGCCCGACCAGCCCCGCGAACAGGTTGCTGCTACCGGCCGGCGCCACCACGGGGTCGCCCACCGCGACGCCGCCGCCGCTGCCGACGTTGATCGTGATCGTCTGGCTGTAGGCATTCGGCACCTGCCGCGTGACGGTGGCGCCCACGAACGGATACTGCGCTGCGATCTGCGAGTTCTGGGTGAAGTGCAGCAGCAGGTTGTCCTGTGCCAGCTCCGACTGGACCTGCTGCAGCGTCTGGTTGGCCGCGTTCGCGATCTCCAGCTCATTCTTCAGCTTGGCGTTCTCGGAGCGCGCGTCGACCAGGCCGCTCGTCCAGTTCCACGCGTCCACGAACGGCTTGGTGACGCGCGTGGTTGCCGACGAGAAGGGTGCGGTGATCGCCAGCGCGCCGCGCTGGATGGCCCCGATCGCCCCCTCCGAGCCCTGTCGGAACGAGAGCGTGAGAAGCGTGAGCGAGGCCGCTAGGAGCAGGCCGATCACGGCCCGCCGCCGGAGATGTCGGTTCTTGCCGATCAGCATTTCAGAAGGCGGTCGGGTGAACGAACAGTCTACGCCAGGCGTGTTAAGCAGGCGTTAGCAGGGGCTTCGCCCTGTCGCCCGCGACCGATTCCGCGGGTACGCTCGGGCTGACCCTCGAGCGGGAGGCACCACGTGCAAAAGCGTTACCTCGCGATCGCCGCCGTCGTACTCGGCATCGTGTTCATCGCCATCGGCATCGTCTACTTCGTGGAGCCCGCGAAGTCGCTGCCGTCCTTCTTCCCCGGCCACCAGTCCGGCTCCAACCACCATCACACCAAACACGGCATCGCGGCGGTGCTGGTCGGGATCGGGTGCTTCGTGTTCGCCTGGTTCCAGTCCGGCCCGCGCAGCGCCGAGGCTACTTGACCAAGAGGTAGATCGACGAGGCCAGCCCGGCCACGAAGCAGTAGATCGCAAACGGCGTCAGCCGGTTGGTTTCGAAGTACTTGACCAGGAAGCGCACCGAGAACCAGGCCGTCAGCGCCGAGCACAGCGACGCCGCGAGCGCCTGCCCGCGCACGCCGTCACCGGTCGCGCCGAACAGGTCGGGCAGCTTCAGCAGCGCGGCGGCGCCGATGATCGGCGTCGCCAGCAGGAACGAGAAGCGCGCCGCGTCCTCGTTGGAGAGGCCGGTAAGCAGGCCGCCGGCCATCGACGCGCCGCTGCGCGAGAAGCCGGGGATCAGCGCGATCGCCTGGGCGGCGCCGATGCCGACCGCGTCGCGATAGCTGGTCTCGCCCGAGATGCGCTGGTCGGACGCGAGCGGATCGGACGTCTCCACTACCGGCGCCCGCCGCCGCAGCCGCTCCGCGCCGTACAGCATCACGCCGTTCAGCATCAGGAAGAACGCCGCCGACTGCGCCGATGCGAACACCGTGCGCAGCGAGTCCTGGAGCAGCAGGCCCAGGATTCCGGCCGGCACCGTTCCCACCACCAGCAACCAGCCCAGCTTGGCGTCGTGGTTGTCGGGCGCGATCTGGCGGTCAACCAGCGAGCGCCACATGCCGGCGAAGATCCGCATCCAGTCGCGGAAGAAGAAGATGAACAGCACGATCGCCGTCGCCAGGTGGGTGGCGATCAGAAATGTGATGAAGTACTCGTCGTTCTGGTGGATGTTCCAGCCCAGCAGCTGCGGCAGGATCACGCTGTGGCCCAGGCTCGAGATCGGGAACAGCTCCGAGAACCCCTGCAACAGCCCCAGCACGATCGCCTGGAAGTAGGTGATGGGCTCGGCCGTCAGCAATAGCACCGGGCCAGGTTACCGGCGGGTGCGGCCGGGAGCGCCGGTGGCAGGGCTCAGTAGGTGTAGCTGCGCCGGCCGTTGCGGCGGCGGTTGGCGTACGACTGGTTGGCGCGGTGGATCGCGTCGAACTCCTCGAGCGAGCGCCCCGAACCGACCGCAACGCAGGTCAGCGGCGACTCGGCCAGGTGCACCGGCATCTGCGTCTCGGCCCGGATCCGCTCGTTCAGCCGCTGCAGCAGGGCTCCGCCGCCGGCCAGCACGATGCCGCGATCCATGATGTCGGAGGCCAGCTCCGGCGGCGTCTTGTCGAGCGTCTGCTTGACCGCGTCGATGATCTGGGAGAGCGGCACCTCCAGCGCCGTGCGCACCTCGGCGCTCGACAACACCACCGTCTTGGGCAGGCCGCTGACCAGGTCGCGCCCGCGGATCTCGGCCTCGACCTCCTCGGGCAGCTCGTGCGCGGAGCCGATCTCGAGCTTCACCTCTTCGGCCGTCTGCGATCCGATCATCAGCTTGTACTCGCGCTTGACGTGCTCGATGATGGCCTCGTCCAGCTCGTCGCCGCCGACCCGGATCGACTGCGAGACGACGATCCCACCCAGCGAGATCACCGCCACCTCGGTGGTGCCGCCGCCGATGTCGACGATCATGTTGCCGGTCGGCTCCGACACGGGCAGCCCGGCGCCGATCGCGGCCGCCATCGGCTCCTCGATCAGGTAGGCCTGGCGGGCGCCGGCCGAGTACGTGGCCTCTTCGACGGCGCGCTTCTCGACCCCGGTCACGCCGGACGGCACGCACACCACCACCCGCGGGTGCGCCCAGCGGTTCTGGTGCACCTTCTGGATAAAGTGGCGGAGCATCTGCTCGGTCACGTCGAAGTCGGCGATCACGCCGTCCTTGAGCGGGCGGATGGCCTGGATGTCACCGGGCGTCCGGCCCAGCATCCGCTTGGCCTCGATGCCGACGGCGTGCACGTCGCCGGTGCGCTGGTCGATTGCAACCACCGACGGCTCGGACAGCACGATGCCGCGGCCCCGGACGTATACCAGCGTGTTGGCGGTGCCCAGATCCACAGCCATATCACGGCCGCCGAACCCGGTCAGTGAGTTGAAGATTCCGATCGAACGTCCTTTGGAAAGCCGCTGCAATTGCAGCGAAATCGGGGCAGCGCAGTCTAGCAGTCGGCCGGTGCGGCGGCTTCGGCAAACGCGTCGACCAGCACGGCCACGGGCAGCCCCACGACGTTCGTGTAGTCGCCGGCGATGGCGGTCACCAACGCGGCGCCGCGGCCCTGGACAGCGTACCCCCCGGCCCGGCCGCGCCACTCGCCCTCCCCCAGGTACCACTCGATCTCGCGCTCGCTCAGGTCGCGAAACGTGACCTCGGTGGCGGCCAGGCGAACGTGCTCCGCCTCGGCGCAGCGCAGGCATAGCCCCGAGTAGACGGTGTGGGTGCGGCCGGCCAGGCGGCGCAGCATCGCCCCGGCCTCGGCCGCGTCGGCGGGCTTGGCGAGACTGTCGCCGTCCAGGGCAACGGTGGTGTCGACGCCCAGCACCAACGGGCCCTCGACCGATCGGGCCTTGCCCACGGCGTGGGTGACGACCAACTCCGACGGCCGCTCGCCGGGCGGGTCGGTCTCGATGTAGCCGGGCTCGACAACGGTGAAGCGGATCCCGAGCTGGGTGAGGATGGCGCGGCGCTGCGGCGAGCGGGAGGCAAGCACCAGCGGCTGTAGAAGGCGGATCACTGGCTGCGTCCGAAGCCAGACCCCTCAGACCAGCTCGTCATCCGCGAAGTAGATGGCGATCTCCCGCTCGGCCGACGCCGTGGAATCCGACCCGTGCACCGCGTTCTCGCCGATCTCGAGCGCGTAGTCGCCGCGGATCGTGCCCGGCGCCGAGTCCAGCGGGTTGGTGGTGCCCATCATCGTGCGCACCGTCGCCACCGCGGCCGGGCCCTCCAACACCATCGCCACCACCGGCCCCGACGTGATGAACTCGACCAGGTCGGGGTAGAACGGCTTGCCCTCGTGCTCGGCGTAGTGCTGCGACGCCTGCTGCTCGCTGACCCGCAACAGCTTCATGCCGCGGACCGCGAACCCGCGCCGCTCGAATCGGCCCAGGATCTCGCCTGACAGCCGGCGGGCATGGGCATCGGGTTTGATCATCACGAACGTACGCTCGACGTCGGCCACAAAGACTCCTTGTACGGGAAACGGCGGAGCCGAAGCTTAGAGCGGGGCGTCGGTGGTCGTGCGCCCGCTGACCACGTCCACGTCGCGGGTGCGCGGCGTGGAGCCGCCGGCCACGGCCGTCTCGCAGTAGGGGCAGAGCCGCCACTCGGGATCGAGCGGGCTCTTGCAGCGCCGGCAGGCGTTCTTGAGCTTGGTGCCGCAGTGCGGGCACGACAGGAAGCTGGGGTCGGCCGGGTTGCGGCAGTACGGGCAGACCTGGTCGGCGCCCAGCCGCCGCTCCATCGCCCGGATCTCGAGCTCGCGCTCGCGGACGTCGCTGAGGTACTCGGGCGGCCGCAGGAACATGTAGATGACCACCCCCAGCGGCCCGAACAGCACCGCCGCCGCCACGCACACCGAGACGATCACCTGGTCGTCGATGCGGCGGCGGGCGTCCTTGGCCGTCCAGAAGGCCAGCGCCAGCCAGATCGCGATCACGAACAACCCCGATATCCGCTCGATGGCCGTGAAATAGCCCGAGCTGAAGAAATCCCCGACGCCCGAGAACGGGCCGGAGGATGACGGATCGGTGGTTTGAGTAGCGAGCAGGTTCACGCGTACCTCTTTAGAGTCTAAGTGGCAGCCCGGTCGGACCGCAATGGTTCAGTCGGGTGCGTCACCGCTGAGATCGTGCAGCAGGTACAGCGATCCGCACACGACGACGGCGCCGTTCGGCCCGGCCAGCACCCGCGCCGCCTCGAGTGCTTCCTTCGGCCGTTCGCACGACGGGCCACCGGCCAGCGACGCCACGGTGTCCGCCGGAAGCGATCGCGGGTTGCCGGAGGTGGTGGCGATGATGGTCGGGCACACCGTCCGCAGCAGCGAGACCATCGACGCAACGTCCTTGTCGGCCATCGCCGCGAATACGGCCACCGCCTGGCGGTCGCCGAGCAGCGCCGGGAGCTCCGCGGCCAGCCGCTGCATGCCGGCCGGGTTGTGGGCACCGTCCCAGATCTCGAGCGGACGGCTGCCGCGCACCTCCAGCCGCCCCGGCACCACCAGCTGCTCGATCGGCGACGGATCGACGGGCCGGCCCAGCAGCGTCTCCACCGCCGCCCGCGCCACCGCCCGGTTCTGATCCTGATACGAGCCACCCACCGTCACCACCTTGGTACGCGCCGCCTGCGGTGCCGCGTCCTCCCAACCGGCCTCACCGATCACCAGGTCGCCGCCCTCAGGCACCACCGCCAGCTTCTCGGCGGCGATCCGATCGCGAGTCTGGCCCAGCAGCTCGGAGTGCTCGAGCGACACGTTGGTCAGCACCTGCACGCGCGAGCGCGCCAGCACGTTGGTCGCATCCAGCCGGCCGCCGAGACCGGCCTCGACCACCGCGACCTGAACGCCCGCCTCGGCGAACGCGACGTACGCGGCTGCGGTCAGCGCCTCGAACTGGGTCACCTCGAGCCGGCTGTCACGCACGGCCGACACCGCCCGCTCGTAGCCCTCGGCCGAGATCGTCTCGCCGCCGATCCGGATCCGCTCGCGAAACGTGGTGATGTGCGGCGAGGTGTATGCGCCGGTGGCAACGCCCTCGGCCTCGAGCAGCACCTCGCAGAAGCGAACCGTGGACGACTTGCCGTTGGAGCCGACGATGTGGATCGCGTCGAAGCGCTGCTCGGGGTGGCCGAGCGCGTCCATCAGGGCGTGCATGCGGTCGAGCCCGAACTGCATGCCCATCAGCTCGAGCGACTCGATGTAATCGGCTCCGCTCATCACAACCGGGGTCACAGCGCTTCCAGCCTACGCTGGATGTCGGACACCTCGCCGGCGAACCGCTCCGCCTTCTCCCGCTCGGCGTCGACCAGCTGCGCGGGCGCACGGGCCAGGAAGCCCTCGTTGGCCAGCTTGGACTGTGCGCGCTCGTGCTCGGCCACCGCCGCCTTCAGCTTCGCCTCCAGCGACTCGCGGTCGCCGCGGGCCACCACGACCGCCGCCGTGGCGCCGGCGTCGTGCTCGACGATCACGCCCTTCGCGCGCTCCAGCAGCGAAATGAACAGCGACCCCGGCGCTGCCGTCACCAGTGGCCGCTCGCCCTCGCCGGCCAGGCGCCGAGCCTCCGACACCACCTCCATGTCGTTGCGTGCCGACTCCTCGAGCGCCGGGTCGCGGTGGTCGAGCTGCGGCTCCGGCATCGGCGACACCAGCAGCATCGCGCGCTCTCCCGGCAGGAAGCCCCAGATCTCCTCGGTCACGAATGGCATCACCGGGTGGGCCATCGCAACCGTCTGCTCGAGCACCCACACCAGCGTCGCCGACACGTGGCGCCGCGCCGTCTCGTCGTCGCCGTAAAGCCGCGCCTTGGCGGCCTCCACGTACCAGTCGCAGAAGTCGTTCCAGACGAAGCCGTACAGCCCCTTCACGGCAGCCGCGAAGTCGTATTCATCCAGCTGCCCAACGACCTCGTCGATGGTTCCCGCCAGCCGCGACAGGATCCAGCGGTCCTCGGCCGTCGTTGCCAGTGGGGCCGGCTCCGCCTCCGGGTCGGTCTGCAGCAGCACGAACCGGGCCGCATTCCACAGCTTGTTCGCCAGCTTCGCTCCCTCGTCCAGCATGCCCTCCGAGAAGCGCACGTCCTGGGTCGAGCTCATCTTGAGCAGGCCGTAGCGGGTGCCGTCGGCGCCGAACTGCTCGATCAGGTCGAGCGGGTTGATGCCGGTACCGAGCGACTTGGACATGCGGCGACCGTCCGCGGCCTGGATGATCGATGTGATGTAGACGTCCGAAAACGGCTTTTCACCCATGAACTCGATGCCCATCATCAGCATCCGCGCCACCCACAGGTTGATGATGTCGCGGGCTGTGACCAGCACGTCCCCCGGGTAGAATGTGGCCAGCCGCTCGTTCGGCTCGGGCCAGCCCAGCGTCGCGAACGGCCACAGCGCAGATGAGAACCACGTGTCCAGCACGTCGGGGTCGCGCTCCAGCTCGGCCGATCCGCACCCACCGCAGGCGGCGGGCGGCTCCACGCTCACCGTGCAGTGGCCGTCCGGGCAGTACCAGACCGGGATCTGATGCCCCCACCAGAGCTGGCGGGAGATGCACCAGGGCCGGATGTTGTCCATCCAGTGGAAGTAGATGGCCTCCTGGTTCTTGGGCACGAAACGGACGCTGCCGGAGCGCACCTCAGCGTTGGCGGCGGCCGCCAGCGAGTCCATTTGCATGAACCACTGCAGCGAGATCAGCGGCTCGATGCGGTCGCCGGTGCGGTCGCAGTGGCCGACCTCATGCTCGTAGGGCCGCTCGCCGTGCAGCAGCTGCTCGCTGAACAGGCGGTCGATCACCTTCTGGCGGGCCTCGCCTACGGCCAGCCCGGCGAACTCGCCCGCCTCGGCCGACATGCGGCCGTCAAACCCGATCACCGAGATCTCGGGCAGGCCATGCCGGCGCCCGATCTCGAAGTCGTTGGGGTCGTGGCCGGGCGTCACCTTGAGCGCGCCGGTGCCGAAGTCCATCTTCACGTACTCATCGGCGATGATCGGCACCTCGCGGCCCACGATCGGCACGATCGCCGTCTTGCCGACCAGGTGGCGGTAGCGGTCGTCGTCCGGGTGCACGGCCACGGCCGTGTCGGCCAGAATCGTCTCGGGGCGGACGGTGGCCACGGTCAGGAACTGGTCGGTGCCGGTGATCCGGTAGCGCACCTCGTAGAGCGCGTCGGCGGCGCGCTCGTGGCGCACCTCCAGGTCCGATACGGTCGAGCCGCAGCCCGGGCACCAGTTGACGATGCGGTTGTCGCGGTAGATCAGGCCCTTGTCGTAGAGCCGCACGAACATCTCCATCACCGCCCGCACGTAGCCCTCGTCCATGGTGAAGCGCTCATGGTCGTAGTCGAGCGTGCATCCAAGCCGCTTCAGCTGCTGGATGATGGTGGCGCCGGTCTCGCGCCGCCACTCCCAGACGCGCTCGATGAACGCCTCGCGGCCGACGTCGAGCCGGGTCGTCCCCTCCGCCCGCAGCTGCTTCTCGATCACGGCGTGCACGGCGATCGACGCGTGGTCGGTGCCGCAGATCCACAGCGTGTTGCGCCCGCGCATCCGGTGCAACCGCATCAGCGTGTCCTGGATCGAGCCGTTCAGGGCGTGGCCCATGTGCAGCTCGCCGGTCACGTTCGGCGGCGGCAGCGCGATCACGTAGGTCTCGGCATCGCTTTCGGAGTCGCCGGAGAAGCCGCACTCGCGCTCCCAGCGCTCGAACAGGCGGCCCTCGACGGCCTCCGGCTGGTGACGGGTGCGACGCTCGAGCTCGTCTCTGCGGGCGCCGGCCATAGACGGGCCATTGTAGTGTTGGGCGATGCGCGTGCGGGTGGTATGGCTGATGTGTGGCCTGGTCGCCGCGGTCACGGCGATTACCTATTGGCGGCTGCCGGCCGGCGCGACGTACCACTTCGACGACACCGGGCCGAGCGGGGCGGCGTCGCGCCTGATCAGCTACCTCAACTTCCCGGTCGCGCTGATCGCGATCGCGCTGGTGGGAGCGGCCGCGCGAGGGCCAATGGCGTGGGCGGCGATCGTGCTGTGCGCAACCGTGGCGCTGCCCGGAGTCGTCAGCCAGGACGACCTCACCGCCAGCTGGGCCAACCTGCCGGCGGTGATCGGCGTGGCCCTGGCGTTCTGGCTGACCTGGTGGGCGCCGCGGCGCTGGGATCCTCCGCTGGGACGGGCGCGGATCGTGATCATGGTGCTGCTGGCGATCTGGTCGATCCCCTGGATGATCGCGTCGGTCGGCCTCTACGCACAGGACGTGCCGCTGCTCGGGCACGTCATCAACTCGCGCCAGCCGACGCCGGGCGAGCCGCAGCTGGCCTCCGTGCACCGCGGCCTGCACGAGGGCCTGTTCGGGCTGATGCTGGTGATCACGGCGCTTCTGATCTCACGCCGCCGCGGGATCTCTACGGCGCTGTCGCTGTACCTGGCGCTGATGCTCTGCTACGGGCTGGCGGTGTCGTTCAACGACGGCTGGAACGAGCAGGTCGTGAAGCGCGGATGGACCAGCCGCAACCCGCCGTCGGTGCTGTCGCCGTCGCTGAGCGTGGCCTGGGCAGTGGTGCTGGTGGCGGCGGTGCTGGTGCACCAGTTCTGGTTCAGGCGGGAGCGGTTCTGAGATGGCTGATCGGTATCTTCGCGGTGTCCTGGACGGCGAGAAGCGAGTCTCGCAAGGACGCAGGGAGCGTCAATACCGGATCGTATTGGCGCGACCGAGGACCAGGTGCAAGGCCAACGGCCTTGCACCGATCGGGAGCGATCTGCGATTAAGCAGATCGCGGACGGAGACGACGGTTCGCAGCCGTAGCCACCCCGACCACCGCTGACCCAGACCGATCGCAGCGGCCAGGCTCGCGAGAGATACCGATCAGCCATCTCTGCCCTAGGCGGACGGAAGCGCGCCCCAGCCACGGGGATGCACCGGCTTGATGCGGGGATCGACGGCCACGACGGTGGTCTGGGGGCGTCGCTCGGGCCTACCCGGCGTCTTGCGCGGCGGCGGAACCAGCAGCGCGCGCATCACCTTGCCCGGCACGGCGCCGGCGGGCAACGGCAGCAGCGCGCGGGAGGCGGCCACCACGTCTGCCTGCCGGTCGGCGCGCGTGATCGGCGTGATCGGTCGCACCACATGCAGCGGACGCGGAGGCTCCAGCGAGCCGTCGGCCCAGATCCGGGCGTAGCCGTCCCACGGCACGCTGTCGAGCGGCACCGCTGCGATCGGCCGGCCGCGGCCGGAGGCGACGATCACCAGGCCGTGCCCCGCGTACATGGCCACGTGGTAGGGCTGCCCGCTGTACGTCCCCAGGAACACCAGGTCGCCGGGGCGCAGATTTCGCTTCGCGATCGGGATGCCCATCTGCCACAGCACGGCGGCGGTGGGCCGGCCCGGCAGCGCATGCCCAGCGGCAGAGTAGGCGTAGTCGACGAGGCCGGAGCAGTCGAAGCCGCCCTCGGTGCGGCTCTCGCCGCCCCACACGTACGGCCAGCCGATCTGCTGGGCGGCTGCGCGCACGATGTTCGCGCGAACGCCGCGTCCCAGCTCCGGCAGCTTGGCTGGGTGGTGCACCGCCACGCGATGGTGGTGATGGTGGCGCTTCCGGGTCTTCGCCTGGTGATGGGTGTGCTGCTGCTTGTGATGCTTGTGGTGGTGGCCGGCGGTCGGGGTCGGCGTGGGCGGCGGGCCGGGGTTGGTGTTCCCGCCGTTGCCGTTGCCGTTGCCGCCGCCGTCGGTGGTGCCGCCGCCCGAGGGTGGCGGCGGCGGCGGGGGCGCCGCGAAGGACACGCGGCCGAGGTCGATGAAGGTGCCGGCCGAGACGCCGTTGTGATCGGCGGTGACCTCGACCTGGATAGCGGCAACCCCGTCGTTATCAAGCGGAGCGGCGACCGTCAACGTTCCCCAGTCACCGAGTGCCAGCGGTTCGTCGCCGGGCTTCGGCGCGGCCACCGGCGTTCCGTCGATCACCAAATCCCTCAACCGCAGGCCGACCGTAGGAGTTTGGCCGGCCGCGGTCTGCGAGACCGAGACGTGCAGGCGGCCCAGCGCCAACTCGCCGCCGAAGAGGGAGGCACCTTTCAGAAAGACCTCGCCCGATGCGGCCGGATCGCTCGCCGTGACGGTGCTCCACGAGTGCGCCACACGCACGAGGGGCGCGTCGCTGGAGGACTGCCAGGTGGGCGTCCCGGCCGTCGCATCTCCCGGCACCTCCGCCGTGGGCGAAGCCGTGACGGTGCCGTCAGCGGCCACGATCAGCACCCCCTGAGACGACACCCGCGGTGTCGTATCGGCGCCTGCCGAGCCCGCGGCGACGCCTGCGGCGATCAATGCCGCGGCCAGCCCCGTCCTGAGAAGCCCCCACCTCACGCCGACACCTTACCCCAGGTTGTCGGCTGTCAATAGGTCAGACACCGCAATTTCACCGAACGTTTCAACTGATAAGTCCTCGACGCCGTTGCTGTAGATCGCGACCACAAGGGGCCCGTGGTAGGTGAAAACAACGGCAACGTCGTTGTCGGCGTCGTCCAGCCAGCCGATCTTGTGGGCCACCGGCAGCCCGTGTGCGCCGGCCGGCACCAGGCCCGGGTCCTGGGCGTGCACCATCAGGTAGAGCAGCTCGCGGGCCTCGTGGGGCGAGATGCCGTGTCTGAGCAGCGGCCCCTGCCCGGCGGCTGCATCCGCGAGCATCGCGGCGAGGGCGGCCATGTCGCCGGCGGTGGTGTGCTTGTAGGCACTGGGCGGCTGGTCGACGACGCTCAGCA
>Ga0207687_10000120_pt1 | contig 54782 bp, 55 predicted proteins | sample KBSM54metaG_FD_184399 | JGI IMG/M metagenome (GOLD analysis project Ga0207687, IMG submission 184399) | Miscanthus rhizosphere microbial communities from Kellogg Biological Station, Michigan, USA - KBS M5-4 metaG (SPAdes) (version 2) | ecosystem: Host-associated > Plants > Roots > Rhizosphere >...
TTTCCGCAGCCGAACACGGCATAGCGCACACCGGCGAGCGCCGTGGCTTCGGGCAACCAGGCGCAGAACGCGCGCGCGTTGTCGGGCGGTTGACCGTTGTACGACGCGGTGATGATCACGGTCGCACCGGTCGTCGGCAGCGCGCGTGTGGCAGCGTCGAGTGGCGCGACCCGGATCGCGTAGCCACGCGCACCACCATCGGCGGCGAGACGGCGCGCGAACGCTTCCGATGCGCCGGAGTTCGAACCGTACAGGAGCAGCAGCGGCGTCTGGTGCCCGACCACCGCGACCGGCGCCGCGACCTCCTCGACGGCGCGCGATGCGAACCGCAGCCCGGGCCGGCGCGCCTGTGCTTTCACGGTCAGGCCATCGGGCTTGAGCGTGAGCGTCTCCTTGATCGCGAGCGCGTACGGTGCAGGCCGCGAGATGTCGAAGCGCTGCAGCATCATCGCGAGGACCAGCGTCGCCTCTTGCATCGCGAACGCGCGGCCGATGCACGACCGAACGCCATTGCCGAATGGCACCCACGCGTGCGCGGGGATCCGATCGCGAGCGTCGGGCGCGAATCGATCGGGATCGAAGCGCTCGGGATCGGGCCACACGTCGGGATCGCGATGGAGCGACGGCGTGAGCACGAGCACCGGATCATCGACGCCGACGGGATAGAGCCCGGCGAGCTTGGTCGGCGCCTTCGCGTGGACCGCGAACGCGGGTGCGGTCGGATAGAGCCGCAGGGTTTCGCGCAGGATCTGATCGAGGTAGCCGAGCTGTGCGAGGTCTTCGAACCGCGGGAGATCCGTGCCGAGCACGCGGTCGCTATCGGCGCGCGCACGCGCCAGCACGTCGGGGTGCTCGAGCAAGAGGTGGGTCGCGAACGACAGCAGGCCGCTCGTGGTCTCGTGCCCGGCGATCAGGAACGTGACGAGCTGGTTGCGAATGTTCGCGTCGTCGAGCGTCTCGCCGGTGACCGGGTCGACCGCGCTCAGCATGAGGCCGAGCAAGTCCTTCGGCGATTCCGGAAGCGCGCGGCGCTTCGCGATCAGCTCGTCGGTGATCGCGTGCATGTAGCGGTTATCTGCATCGAACTGGCGCTGGGTGATGAACATCAGCTTCGTCTGCAGCGGGATCCGCCGGCTCCGCGCGCCGGCTTCGGCGAGCGAGCGGACCATCGACTCGACGAACGGATGCATCGCCTCCTGGTAGAACGAGTTGAAGCGGTAGCCGAACGCGCACAGCGCGATCGTGTCGAGCGTGAGCCGCGTCATGTTGTCGGCGACGTCGAACGCGGTGTCGGGGCCGAGCCGCTCCCACTTCGCGAACAGCTGGTCCGCGATGTCGAGCATGTCGTCGAAGTAGCTCCGCATCGCCATCGGGCCGAACGCGGGCATCAGCAGGCGGTGGGCCTTGCCCCAGTTCGGTTCGTCGTTGTGGGCGGTGAACAGGCCGTCGCCGGCGAGCTCGCGGATGTTCTTCAACGGGCCGTGGACATGCTTCTCGAACCGGGTCTCGTCGCACGCATCGGCGGCGAGCGCGTGGCCGCTCACCACCGTCAGCGTCTGCGACGGGAACGTCAGCCGGAAGATCGGGCCGAGCTCGCGGGCGAGCTCCATCATGCTCTGCACCGGCGTTCGCGTGTCGATGTCGGGTGCATTGCCGACGAGTGGGAGAGGGCGGGGCTGCGGGATCTCGGGATCGGTCATGGAGCCTCCTGGTTGCGAAACACGCCGGTGCGGAGCACGTCGTGGATCAGCGCGATGAACTCGGCGCGCGTTGCAGGCGCCGCCACGTCGATGCCGACGCTCTCGTTCGCCAAGGCAGCGACGTCGAAGATGTGATTCCCCGCGCCGAGGAAAAAGAACAACAGCAGCTCGGGACGAAGCGAGCGCGGGATGACACCCGCGCTCTGGCCCGCGCGGAGCACGCCGATGATCCGCGCGAACGGCGCGCGGAGGTAGCGATCGACGAGGTAGGTCAGGCGCGGGCTGGGCGAGGTGCCTTCGCGCGCGAGGATCCGCGTGATCGCGGGACGATGTGCGGCCAGGAGCACGAACCGCTCGACCGCGTCGAACACGACCTGTGCCGGAGCGAGCGCGGGATCATCGGGCACGACCTCGGAGACGTCGTGGAACACCTGGTCCATGGCCGCGCGCCACAGCCCATCCTTCGACTTGAAGTGGTGGTGGACCAGCGGCTGGGTGACTTTGGCGGCGCGGGCGATCGCGGCCGTGGTGGTGCCGGCGTAGCCGCGCTCCGCGAACCCGGTGATCGCGGCATCGAGGATCCGCTGGCGTCCTTCTCCGTCGGGAATTGGCATCTGACTTATAGAACTATAAGTCAAATGACGTGCCGCGTCAATCATGGATCTTCCCGGGCAGCCCAGCAGGATGGCGGGCGCATCGCACGCCGACTCGAGTGCGCTATCGTCGCGGCGTGCTGGTGTCTCGGTTCGCTTACGACAGCGCCGTCTATGGCGGCCTCGTCGCGATCGTGGCATCGGCTTGGTACGCGATCCGGCATCGCGAACGGCGTGTCGAACCGAAGGTTCCGCAGGCCACGACGGGGCGTTCGTTCCGCCGCTACCTGGCGCGGATCGCACCGATGATCGTGTTGATCGCGGCGCTCGGCGCCGAATGGGCTCTGCTGTCGCACGCACACGACGCGATCGTCGTCGAGCCGGGACCGAGTGCCCATCGCGCCATCTTCATCGGCGAGATCACTGCACGTGGACCGGGCGACGTGCTCGTGGTCAATCGTTCGGAGCACTACCTGAAGTTCCTCGAGGTGGGCTACGACGAGTTTTTCGAGCGCTACCGGATCGAGCCGCGCGCGGAAACCAAGGTTCCTGAAGTCGACTTCCTCGGGCCAGATCGGCAGCCGCCGCCCGACGTGGAGTCGTTGCGGCGCACCTGGCTGACCTGGGACTGAGCTATCGTCCGCGCGATGTCGTCCGACCGTCTGCGCTGGCTCCTCGTGGGCATCGCCGCGGTCGCGCTCGTCGTCCACTCGCTGGCGTACAACTTCGTCACCGACGACGCGTACATCTCGTTCGTGTTCTCGCGCAACTTCGCCGAGCACGGCCAGCTCGCGTTCAACCTCGGTCACCCGGTCGAGGGCTACACGAACTTTCTGTGGACCGTGATCCTCGGCGCGCTGATGATCGTCGGCATCTCGCCGGAGCTGAGCTCGCGCGTGCTCGGCACCGCGTGCGCGATCGCGACGCTCGTCGTCGTGTTCCGGACGTGCGAGCGCGCGTTCGGCCGGCGCACGCCGTGGGCCGCGGTCCCGGCGATCTTGCTCGCGTGCTCGGCGGGGTTCGCGTGCTGGACCTCGGGCGGGCTCGAGACCCAGCTATTCACGATGCTGGTCGCGATCGCGATCCACGGCGTCGTCGCCGCCGAGGACGAGGCGCCGTACGGCCGGCCGATGCTGCGCGTCGCGATCGCCCTCGCGCTCGCTGCGATGACGCGCCCGGAAGGGCTGTTGATCGCCGCGGTGATCGGCGCCGTTCGGATCACCGCGAACGTCTCGACGCGGCGATGGATCACGCGCAACGACCTCGGCGCAGCCGGCGCGTTCCTCGTGCTGTGGGCGCCGTGGTTCGCGTGGCGCTGGCACTACTACGGCTGGCCGTTCCCGAACACGTACTACGTGAAGGCGAGTGGGCCGTGGGTCGATCCGAAGATGGCGGCACAGATGGCCGAGTCGGGCCGCTATTACCTGTGGGTGTGGCTGAAGCAGACCCACCTGTTGTGGGTGTCGCCGATCGTGATCCTCGGCGCGGTGACGGCGAAGCCGCGCACGCCGCGGTTCGTCCTCGCACTCGCGTGCGCGCTGATCAGCGTCGTGTACCTGCCGTACGCCGCGAGTGTCGGCGGCGACTTCATGGGCCTCCACCGCTTCATCATGCCGGTGTTCGTCGCGATGGCGATCCTCGTCGTCCTCGGCCTCGAGTGGATCGCCGGCCGGCTCCGCTACCTCCCGATCGTCACCGCCGCGATCGTGCTCGCGTTCGCCGTGACGCAGGCGGGGCTCACGATCGACAGCACGCGGTCGTGCGCGAACCGCTCGTGCCCGAACGATCACGGCATCGACTCGCCGGCGTTCCTCATGGTCTACACCGAGGACCGCGCCGCGATCGGCCGCGCGATGGAGCCGTGCTTTCATGACGACGACTTCGCGATCGTCGGCGGCGCCGGCGCGCAGCCGTACTACGGCAGGATGCGCGGCGTCGACGTGTTCGGCCTCGTGTCGGAGACGATCGCGCACGAGTCACCGCGCAGCAATCCGCGCGCAGGGCATACGAAGTGGGGCAGCGATACTTTGCTCGCCGCGTACGATCCGACGTTCGTGATGAGCTGCTACCAGATCCATCGCGGCCCGGTGTCACCGCCGCTGCCGTGCAACGCCGGGTTCTGGCTGAACCGCGGCTACGAGCAGGTCACGATGTTCATCCCGGCACTCGCCGAGCGCGGCCAGTTCTACACGTTCTTCGCGAAGAAGGCGCGACAGTTCCAATGCCCGGGCCGCGTGCGCTGAAGCTGTGGCCGGTCGCTGCGGTCGTCGCGATCGCGGCGCTGCTCGGCATGCGCGCGTGCCTCGCGACGAAGCCGCTGGCCCGCCTCGCACCGACGCCGATGGCGGAGATCGATCCGCGCGATCCGCCGGGCACGACCGAGCTGCGCGGTTCCTTGTACATCGCGCGCAGCGGCCCTTCGGTGATCGGGTTTCTCAGCCCGGGCCCGGCGCGGCTCGTCATCGGCACGCGCGAGATCGAAGGCCCGGGACTCAAGACGCTGTGGATGATCCAGCCGCAGGGCCCGATCGCGATCCACTTCGCTGCTCCGCCCGGAGCCCGCCTGGTGTGGAGTCCGGTCGGTCGGCGCGGCGATCCGGAATACATCTCGGCGAGCTCGCTGTCGCCCGAGCCGCCGGAGACCGCGACGTTCGATCATCCCGGCGTCCCGATCCTCGACGGTGTCGTCGCACTGGCGATCCTCGCGATCGCGATCGCGTCGGCGTGCATGCTCGCGCGGCGCCGGCTCGCACTCGTGTCGCGCACGACGTGGATCGCGATCGCGGCGATCTTCGCGGTCGCGGTCGCGGCGCGCTGGATCGATCTGTCGGGCCACGGTCAGACCTGGGACGAGGACGTCAACTGGGCCGCGGGCCGCAACTACATCACGAACCTGGTCTCGCTCGACGCCAGCCGCGACGCGTGGAGCTGGAACTACGAGCACCCACCGGTGATGAAGTATCTCGAGGGCATCGGCGCGCAGTTCGCCGATGGCTTCGGCCCGGCGCGCGCGCTATCGGCGCTGTGGGTCGCGCTCGGCTGCGCGCTGCTCGTGCCGATCGGCGCGCGGATCTTCTCGTTCCGGGTCGGCGTGCTCGCCGCCGCGATCGCCGCGCTGTTGCCGCCGCTCGTCGCGCACGGCCAGATCGTCGGCCACGAATCACCGACGGTGATGTGGTGGGCGCTCGGCATCCTGCTCGCGCTCGCACATCGCGATGGCGAACCGGATCAACGCACGCTGCGCTGGCGCTGCGTCGCGCTCGGCGTCGTGATCGGCCTCGCACTCGCGTCGCGGTTCACGAACGGCCTGCTCGGACCCCTCGTGATCGCGATCCTCCTCGTCCAAGGTCCGCGCCGCGCCGCGCTCGAAGGCCTCGTGATCATGCCGCCGGTCGCGCTCGCGACGCTGTACACGATCTGGCCGCGCCTGTGGCCACATCCGATCGCGAACCTCCAGGCCGCGTTCGAGAAGCTCAGCCAGGTCCACACGCCGGAGCCGTTTCTCGGCTCGATCACGAACACGCCGGGGCCGCATTACTTCCTCGCGTACCTCGCGGGCACGCTGCCGATCGGGATCCTCGTCGGGGTGCTCGCGTGGCTCGTGCGCAGCGTGCGCGCCCCGGACCGCCGCGCGACGCTGATCGTCATCGCGTGGCTCGTGATCCCGCTCGGCGTCGCGCTGTCACCGGTTCGCCAGGACGGCGTGCGCTACGTGATGCCGTGCGTGCTCGCGCTCGCGCTGATCGGTGCCGCTGGCTGGGACTACATCGCGTCCGCGCTGCCGTGGCGGTTCGCGTACACCGCGGCCGCCGTGCTCCTGTATCTCGCGATCACGCTCGTCCGCGTCCATCCGTACTACCTCGACTTCTTCGGCGAGCAGGTCGGCGGTGCGGGGAACGTCGCCGCGCATCAGCTGTTCGAGACCGCGTGGTGGGGCGAGGGCGTCGATCGCGCGGTCGACTACGTCAATGCGAACGCGCCGCAGGGCGCACACGTCTATCGCGATTGCATCGAGCCGAAGCACCTCGCGTGGTTTCGCGGCGACCTGTGGATCCCGATGGCGCGCACGCCCGACGTCGCGGACTGGATCGTCGCGTACTCGCCGCAGACGCATCGCTGCGTGATCCCGACGGGGTTCACGAAAGTGTTCTCGGTCGATGCGAACGGTGCGATCCTGGCAGAGGTGTGGAAGCGCTGAGGTTCATTGCCCTGGTCGCAGTTGCCGGCTGTGGGCGACTGGACTTCCAAGCCGACGTCGTCCCGTTTCGCGACGCGGCGGGCCCGGATGCGGCGTGCCTCGGCACCGGCACGTTCACCGATATCCAGAAGATCGCGAGCGGCAGCACGAACGATCTCCAGACGGCCGCGTTCATCACGCCGGATGGCCTCGGCCTCGTCTGGGATCAATCCGACGGCACGAACCAGCACCTGTGGACCAGCCAACGCGCCACTCGCGCCGATCCGTTCCCCGTGGGCGCCGCGATCGCCGGCACGTTCGCGAACAAGGACCAGTACGGCGGTTCGCTCACCGGCGATGGCCTCGAGCTCTACTTCGACAGCGCCGGCGTGCCAAAAAACTGCATCTACCGGGCGACGCGCGCGACCACGTCCGCGGCGTTCGATCCGCCGGTCGAGCTCTCGGCGCTGTGCCAGACGCTCGACATGGCCGGCGCGCAGATCAGCGCCGATGGCCTGACGCTCGTCTACAGCTCGGCGGTCGACCCCGCCGGCGAAGGCGACCTCTACATCACCGAGCGTCCCGATCGCACGAGCGAGTTCCCGGCGGGCAAGATGCTCGGCGGCCTGCCGAGCGGCGTCGGTTACCCGGCGCTCTCGGCCGATCGCCTGCGCCTGTGGTTCGAGGAGGAGAGCGGTAGCGCGATCAAGGTCGTCTCCGCGGTCCGGATCAGCCCGAGCGACGTGTTCTCGCAGCTCCACGATCTTGCCGAGATCGATACGAACGGCGACGAGGGCGATCCATCGCTCACGCTCGACGAGTCCGTGCTGACGTTCGTGTCGCACCGCGACGGCTCGTACGCGCCGTACATCGCGACGCGGCCCTGCCTCTAGCAACCGGTCGGAACGTAGCTCGCCGCGAAGTCGCCGTAGTTGCCGGTGTAGATCTGGGTGCCCGGCTCGTTGGTCTCTGGCGCGCACGCCGGACCGTAGAAGATGTAGCTGCACGCCGGGTTCGAGTTGTGCGTGCAGTCGTAGTCCTCGTCCATCTCGAGCGCGTACGGATCGACGAGCGTCATCAGGTCCATCCGGCCGAGCGGTGCGGTCGCCGCGGCCGACGCCGGATTCGCGAAGTACTGGGTCTGACCGCGCGGTGCACCGGCGTTCGTCTCGTCGCTCTTGTCGAACGGCGCGTGCGGGCCGCCGACGTCGTGCGAGTCGCGCCAGGCGCTGGTCGTGATCACGTCCGCGATGTCGTACGGCTGCGCGCCCTGGTGGGCATTGGCCGCGAGCTGCGCCGCGAGCAGCGCCGCGTCCTCTTGCATGATCATCCGGTTGTACTCGCCGCCGCCGCAGCTGCCGTCGGCGGTCGCGCTCGCATCCTGCCCGCCGACGACGCGATACAGCTTCGTCACGTGCTCGAGCATCGTCGTCGCGTCGGCGAGCTTGGATCCGTAGAGCCGGTGCGTGATCGTGAGGAACACGCTCTTGCCCGAGGGCTGGAGCGCGGACCACAGCTCGCACACCGTGTGGAGCGAACCGGCGAGACCGTTCGATTGCGGCGTCGGGTTCGCCTGGAGCCACGCGAGGTAACTCGCGAGCAGGCGATCGCGCTCGCCGGTCAGCGAGTGATCAGCGGGGATCGCGGCGTCGATCATCGGCGCACCATCGATCGCGATCGCCGCATCGCCGTGGCTCGCCGCCGGCGACGAGCACGCCGCGACCAAGATCCAACACGCGAGCCGCGCCCTCATGGCGCGACTCTAGCGAACGTGACTACTTCTTATCAGGCTTATCAGGCGTCCCACGCAAACCTGTAACATTCCAGGATTGGGTGCAGTACGGCTTCTTGTCGTCGTGCTTGATGTACTCGGCGACGAGCACGAGCTGGACCATCCCGCCGTCGTCGATCTTGCCCGCGATCGAGTACTTCGCGTCGAGGCCGCCGACCGTCGTCGGGACCGCGCCCTTGACCGTCTTCGCGTTGACCTTGCCGCCCTTCTCGGGGACGCCGGCCATCTCGGGAATCGTGTCGATGTTGACGACGAGGCTGTTCTTTCGGGTCGCGATGGTCAGCTTGCCGCGCGCCAACGCCACCGGCGGCGGGCTGCAGTTGTGACCCATCTCCTCGAACTTCACGTCGTACGACCCCGTCGTGGCGTCGGCCCATGCTGCGGAGCCGAGACCTGCGACGAGCACCAGAGCGAACAGAGTGCGCATGGTTGCCTGTTTGGACGCCCGGAGACCGCCCGGGATTCAGCCCAGGCTATCATGCCATAACCGCTGGGTTAGTTACGGCCCCTGCTTACGGGGTCGCCGCGGTGCGCGGAGCGTCCTTGTAGACGTACACGGTCTTGACCGAGCGCACGTCGTTGTTCTCGCGCGCGACGATCGTGACCATGTTCGAGCCCGGCCACAGCGGCAGGTCGGTCGCGAAGTCGAGGGCGCGCTCGTTCTTGCCGCCGCGATTCGAGCGGTAGAACACCTTCTTGCTCTCGACCTTGGCCGTCGGGTTCGACACGAACACGTAGACGTCGTTCACGTGCTGGTCATCGGTGACCGTGCCCTGCAGCTTGAACGTGTCGCCGCGGGTCTCGAGCGACTTCGAGGTCAGGTTGATGAGCGGCGGCGTCGTGTTGTAGGTCGGCGTGAACGGGCTCGAGCCCGCACCGCCGGTCGCGATCGCCTGGTTCGCGATGAACCCGACCTTCGCGCCCGTGGCGTCGAGCTTGATCTTCGTCCACGGACCGAACGTCGCGATCGCGGGATAGCTCGCGCCCTTCAGCGCCGTGCCGACGACGCTCGAATCATCCGAAGCGCCACCGCGGATCGTGCTGACCGCCTTGACCATGACGTCGCCCTTCGCGGGCGTACCGGTCACGCTCGGCGTCACCTTGAAGTGGAGCTTGTCGCTCGACTGGCTGTCGAGGTTCGGGTCGTACGCCATGAGCTCGAGCACCATCTCGTCGGCCTTCAGCGTCGCGTTCGTCGCGAGCGGGAAGTCCTTCGTGATCGTCTTGCCGGGCTCGAGCACGTCGAGGTCGAACCGCGACTTGTCGAGGTCGACGCCGTCGCCGGTCGCGTTGCGGAGGATCAGCTGCGCTTCCTTCGTCGACGCGCCCATGCCGGTGTTCTTCACCGTGACCTGGAGGTGATACTTCTCGCCGCGCTGGACGAGGCCGTCGCCGTTGCCGTCGTCGACGAGCTGCCACGCGTACGCGAACACGGGGCGGGGCAGCGACTCGACATGGATCTCCGCGGGCGTGACCTTCGCGGTGGCGTTGCGCGCCTCGCGAACTTCCAGCCCGAGCCGATCGACGCGATCGACCGCGTCCTCCGGCATCTTGAGGTGCGCGGTGAACGTCTTGGTCTCGCCGGGACCGACCTTACCGATCGGGAGCTCGAAGTCTTCGAACACACCGTCCTCGGCCTGGATCCGGGGCAGCACGCGATACGCCGCGGCCGCGCCGGTGTTCTTGACGGTCGCGGTGACCGTCATGTCCTGACCTGCCTTGATCGTCGAGCCCGACGTCGTCAGCGCGACGTCGAGGTTCGGCGTGCCGGTGTCGTTGCCGGCCGCGCTCCAGTCGACGTTGATCCCCTTCAGCGCGGTGACGAGCTTTGCCTCTTCTTCGCCGCGGACCTTGTCGACGATCTTCTTCGCACCGGCGACCAGCTTGGGCCGGGTCGAAGCGGTCACGCCCGACACGATCTGCTTCGCGAACCGCATCTCGAAGTCCTCGACGATCTCGTCGTCGTCCGGCGCGTCTTCGTCGTCGTTCGGCGGAGCCGCCTTCTGATCCTTCACCTCGGGCGTCTTCTTGCGCTCGAACATGTACGGCACCTCGTAGGTCGGCTTGTCGCCGTCCTTCGCGTAGGTCGACACGAGGTGCGCGTCGAGGTCCTTCTCGCCGTAGCTGTGGGTCGGCGCGAGCATGCGCACGATGTCGCTCGCCGCGTCGTTCTTCTCCGGGATGTACATCCGCTGGAGCTGGATGTCGGGGACGATGCCGAGGTTCTGGATCGAGCGGTCGCCCGGGGTCAGGTACTGCGCGATCGTGAGCTTCAGCTTCGAGTGGTCGTCGTTGTCGTAGAGCTCCTGGACCGAGCCCTTGCCGAACGTACGCGTGCCGATGATGACCGCGCGGTCGAGGTTCTTGAGCGCGCCCGAGGTGATCTCCGACGCAGACGCCGAGCCACCGTTGACGAGCACCGCGAGCGAGCTGGTCGTATCGCCGAAGCCACGCTCGGCGCGGCGCGCTTCGCGATCGCGACCCGACACCGTCGACACGATCGTGCCGCTATCGACGAACAGGTCGGAGAGCTGGACAGCTTCCTCGAGGAGGCCGCCCGGGTTACCGCGGAGGTCGAGGACCCATGCCGTCGCGCCCTGGCCCGACATCTCCTGCATCGCCTGCGCGACGTCCTGGGCGATGCCCTTCGAGAACTGCTTCACGCGGATGTAGCCGACGTGCGAGTCGAGCAGCTTGTGCTCGACCTGCGAGACGCGAATGATGTCGCGCACGATGTCGAACCGCATCAGGTTCGCCTGGTTCTTGCGCTCGATCCACAGCGTGACGCCGGTCTTCGGGTCACCGCGCATCCGATCGACCGCCTCGTTCGAGGTGAGGTTCTCGGTCGGCTCGTTGTTGATCTTGACGATGTGATCGCCGGCCTTGATGCCCTTCTTCCACGCCGGCGTGTCCTTCATCGGCTTCACGACGGTGAGCTTCCTGTCGATCATCCGGATCACGATGCCGAGGCCGCCGAACTTGCCGCTCGTCGACACGTCCATGTCGCGCGCCTGCTCGGGGTCCATGAGGATCGAGTGCGGGTCGAGCGTCGACAGCATGCCGTTGACCGCCGCGTACTCGACCTTCGCGAGGTCGGCGCCGGCGTTCATGTTGGTCTCGATGAACCGGAAGATGCTCTTCAGCTTGCGCTGGAGGTGCCACGGCGAGTCGACATCATCCGTGTCGAACACCTCTTTCTTGTCGTTGACCGCGACCGTCACCTTGTTGCGGGCGACATCGGGCTCGACCAGCACTTCCGGGATGTTGAACTGCACGCTGTCGAGCGCGCTGTACAGCATCTTCTTCGGATCGATGCGCGACGGATCGACGTAGCGATCTTTCACGCGCACGAGCGTGGAGCTGAAGATCTTGAGAGCGGACAAGTCGTGCTTGTCGTTCGGGGCTTGTCCTGGAGCCGCACGGACTTCGTGAGTCTCCAGACCGAACGCGACAACACCTTCATGGCGGAGCACGGTAAGGACGAGTGCGACGACACCCGCGACTCCCACCAGGGCGAGGTTCAACCTACTTCGCATCTCGCGATTATAGGGTGCAAACCACCGGCTGCCACTCACGGAGTGGCGACGCGACGTTGGTATGAGCATGTAGTACAGTCGCGAGACGCGATGGCCGGCAAAAGTCGCACGAAGAAATCGAAGGTCATCGACGTCGGCGAGCGCCCGGCGGAGGATGCTGAAGCCGAAGATCGCGACGAGTCTTCCGAGGACGATAAGGACGAGGGCCTCGATACCGATCTCGCCTCGGCAGGGACGATCGACGTCGGGGAAGACAGCCACGACGAGGTCGCCGCCGACGGGCCCGAGCCCAGCGACGACGACGTACCACGCGTACCGGCGCGCCGTGAGTCGGGCTCGCTCGCGCGTCGCGATCCCCTCGCGGCGTACATGGCCGAGACGCGGCGCTATCCGCTGCTCACTCCCGAGGAGGAGCACGACCTCGCGGTCAAGCTCGTCGAACAGCAGGACACTGCCGCAGCGCGCCGTCTGATCGAGGCGAACCTCCGGCTCGTCGTGAAGATCGCGTACGAGTATCGCCGCGCCCACCGCAACCTGCTCGACCTCGTGCAGGAAGGGAATATCGGCCTGATCCAGGCGGTCGGTAAGTTCGATCCGTATCGCGGCGTGAAGCTCTCGAGCTACGCCGCGTTCTGGATCCGCGCCTACATCCTCAAGTTCATCTTGAACAACTGGCGCCTCGTGAAGATCGGCACGACCCAGGCGCAGCGCAAGCTGTTCTTCAACCTGCGCAAGGAGCGCGAGAAGCTCGAGCAACTCGGCTTCGCGCCGACCTCCGCGCTGCTCGCCGAGAAGCTCGACGTGTCCGAGAAGGACGTCATCGAGATGGAGCGCCGGCTCGCGGCGCCCGAAGCGTCGCTCGATGCGCCGGTCGGCTCCGGCGGCGACGACGATGGCGTGCGCACGCGGCTCGATTTTCTGCCGAGCGAAGACGATCGACCCGATCGCGCGGTCGCGAACAACGAGTTCGCGCAGCTGCTGAAGTCCAAGCTCGAGGCGTTCGCGCAGACGCTCGAAGGTCGCGAGCAGACGATCTTCCGCGAGCGCTGGTTAGCGGAGGAGCCGCTCACGCTGCAGGAGCTCGGCGATCGCTACAACGTGTCGCGCGAGCGCGCACGCCAGCTCGAGAAGCGGGTGCTCGATCGGCTCAAGAAGTACCTCGAAGCCGAGATGGGCACGGCCGTCGACATCGAAGCGCTGACGCGCGACTAAATGGGCGGGACGCTCTACATCGTCGGCACGCCGATCGGGAACCTCGAGGACCTGTCGCTCCGCGCGGCGCGCGTGCTGCGCGAGGCGGATGCGATCTACGCCGAGGACACGCGGAGCGCGAAGGTGCTGCTCGCGCATGCGGGTGCGGGCGGGGCGCCGGTGACGAGCTACTTCGAGGGCAACGAAGCGGAGCGCGCCGAGGGGCTCGTCGCGGCGCTCGAGGCGGGTAAGAAGATCGCCGTGATCAGCGAGGCCGGCATGCCGGGCGTTTCGGATCCTGGGTCGCGAGCCGTCGAGGCGGCGGTCGAAGCGGGCGCGCGGGTCGAGGTCATTCCCGGGCCATCGGCGGCGCTCGCCGCGCTGATCGGCTCGGGCCTGCCGACGGAGCGGTTCACGTTCCTCGGGTTCCCGCCGCGAGAGCAGGGCGCGCGCCAGGCGCTGTTCGGCTCGCTGCGTGCGGAAGTCGCGACGCTGATCTTCTACGAGGCGCCGGATCGGGTGCACGCGACCCTCGACGATCTCGCGAAGGCGTTCGGCGCGGCGCGCAGGGCGTCGCTCGGCCGCGAGCTGACGAAGGTCTACGAGGAGCACGTCCGCGCCACGCTCGGCGAGCTCGCGATCCGTTACGCGGCCCAGGCGCCGCTCGGCGAGTGCACGCTCGTCGTCGAGGGAGCGAGCGTGGCGCCGCCCGAGATCGATATCGAGGCCGAGCTGACCCAGCTGCTCGCGGAAGGGCTCGGCCCGCGCGATGCCGCTGCGCGGCTCGTGATCAAGACGGGCAAGCCGCGCCGCGAGCTCTACCAGCTGGCACTGTCGCTGCGGAGCAAGCGCGAATGATCCACTTCGACAGCGACGGACTACCGCATCTCGAGATCGAACGGAGGACCCTGCCGTGCGGGCTCGACGTGATCGTCCATCGCGATCCGAGCGTGCCGCAGGTCTGCACGAGCGTGTGGTACCGGGTCGGCAGCTCCGACGAGCGCGCCGATCTGACCGGGTTCGCGCATCTGTTCGAGCACGTGTTCAAGAACTCGCTGCACGTGCCGGCGCATCACTACGAGATCCTGCGCAAGGCCGGCAGCTCCGATGCGAACGCATCGACCGGCGCGGATCGCACCGCGTATCACGAGGTCGTTCCGAGCCACGAGCTCGAGCTCGCGCTGTGGCTCGAATCGGATCGGATGGGCTACTTCGCGCCGGGCATGACCGCCGAGCGGCTCGCGCAGCAACAGCACGTTCTCGTAGCGCTGGCGGCGCAGCGCTACGAGAACGTGCCGTACGGCGCGGAGCGATTCTTGATCGCGGCGGGCCTCTATCCCGAGGGCCATCCGCATCGCTACCTGACGATCGGCCTGACGCCACACATCGAGGGCGCGACGCTCGACGACGTGCTCGCGTTCTATCGCACGTGGTACGTGCCCGCGAACGCGACGCTCGTGATCGCCGGCGACGTCGACGATGGCGTGCACGCGGTCATCGATCGGTTCTTCGGCTCGTTCCCGCGCTCGCAGCGCCCGGAGCGCCAGCCCGCGACCGCCGAGGTCACCGTGCCCGTCGTCGAGTCCTGCAGCGATCGGTTCGCCGCGCTCACCCGGATCCACCGCGCGTGGCTCGGCCCGCCGGCGTTCGCGGCCGACGAGCCCGAGCTCGATCTCGTGACCGCTGCGTGGACCGCGACCGGCACGGGCACGCTGTGGCGGCGGCTCGTCTACGAGACCCAGCTCGCCCAGCGCGTGTCGGCGTGGACCACGAACAGCCGGCTCGGCGGCGAGGTTCATGTCTCGGTCGACCTGCGCAGCGGCGCGGATCCGAGCGCGGTGCGGCAGATCCTCGACGAGGAAGTCGCGCGGCCGAGCGACGCCGACGGACTCGCGCGTGCGGCGACGCGGCGCGAGGCGGGTGCGATCTGGGGCCTCAACGGGCTCGCGCGGCGCGCCCAGCTGCTCCAGCGCTACGCGCTCTACACCAGCGAGCCCGATGGCCTCGCGGCCGATCTCGCTCGCTATCGCACGGTCACGGCGGCCACGGCCGATGCCGCGGTCGCGCGCTGGGTTCGCCCCGACGCGATGGTCGAGGTCACGACCCAACCGGGTGCCTAATACTTCGCCACAGAGATTTGATCGGTTCAGGAGCTCAACCCGAGGTCAGAATCACTGTGGCCGAGAACTAGAAGCCGATCGCGAAACCGATCTGAGCGTCGGCCGAGACACCGCTGTTCAGCGGCGACAGGCCGATCTTGTTGACGACCGCGATGCCCGCGAGCACGTCGAGGTCGGCGACGAACGCGACCGTGCTGCCGAGACGCTTCATGTAGCCGACGCCGCCGCCGAGCAGCAGCGGGCCCTGCGCGACGATGTCGGTGTCGCCACCCATCGTCTGGGTCGTGTCGAGCTTGAGCGTATTGCGGAGGTAGCCGGCGCCGATCTGGCCCATGACGCGGAGGCCTTCGCCGGTCGGCGACATCGCGTAGCGCAGGCGGAGGAGGCCACCGGGTGCGCCGGTCGCGTGACCGTCGACGTTCGCGTCGATCGGCAAGCCCATGCGGAACGCCGCGCCGATCGACAGCTGCGGGTTGACGAAGTAGCCGAGCTCGGCGACGAGCACGACGATGCTCTTGCCGAGGCCCGCGTTCTTGACCGTGTTCATGCCCTCGGTCGTGCCGGTCAGGTAGCCGACGCCGCTGCCGGCAATCGCCGCGATGTAGACCTTCTGCGGGCCCTTCGGCGTGACGGTCGCGCTCGACGAGATGTCCTCGCTACTTCCGCCACCACCGCCGCCGCCCGACGGCTTCTTGCCGCCGCCGATCGGATCTTCATCATCGCCGCCGCCCTTCGCCGCGACGCCGCTGATCTCGATGATGTTCGGCGAGCCCGACGAGCCCTTCGAAGCGACCGGCTTCGCGCCGTCGTTGTACGCGGCGACGTAGTAGTGGACGAGCGAGCCCTTCATCGCCGCCGCGGGGATCGCGCCGGTGTACTTGCACGCGCCCTGCTTGGTCAGCTTGACCTCGGTAAAGTCGGTCGCGCCTTCCTTGCGGTACATCACCGAGACCTTCGCGGCCTTGACGTCCGCGCCGAGCATCACCTCGATCGGCTGCGGCGCGCCGGCCTTCGCCGTGTCGATGATCGTGTGCTCGAGGCCCTTCACGCTGCCGCAGTCTTCGCCGCCGCCACCGCCGAGGTCGAGCGTGGGCTCGCTGCCGCCGGTGCCGACCGTGTCGCCACCGCCCGACTTCGCCTCGCCGCGCGCTTGATCGAGCAGCTTCGCGAGCTCCGGCGATTTGTAGGCGACGTCGATCTGGATCTTCGGATCGATCTTCACGGCGTCGACGAACGCGGACTTCGCCGCCGCTTCATCGGGCACCGCGAACGCGACGATGCCGAGATCGAGATAGGCCTTCGCCATCACCGGGTCGTGATCGAGCTTGGACTTCTTGCCGGTCGCGATCGCGGCGGTGAGCTGCTTCTTGGCGCCGTCGTAATCAAACGAGTCGTACGCCTCCATCGCAGCCTTGATCTTCGCGCTGACGTCTCCCTTCGGATCCGCGTGAACGGGCCCGGCAAACAACAGGAGCGCAGCGATGGGCGCGACGAAACGGAACACCCTCATGCGACTGTCATAACAAGAAAATCAGCGTTCTGTAATGACGAACTCGACCCGGCGGTTCTGAGACCTGCCAGCCTCGGTCCTGTTATCGGCAATAGGCACGTTCTCGCCGTAACCCTTGGGAACCATGCGGTCCGACGAGATACCGCGCTTGATCAGGTAAGTCCGCACGCTCTCGGCGCGGGACTGGCTGAGCTTCAGATTAAAGGCATCGTTTCCGACGGAGTCGGTGTGGCCCTGGATCTCGACCTTGATCTTCGGGTTGTCGGCGAGCGCCTGCGCGACCTCGTTGAGGAGCGCGAACGACACGCTCTTGATCGTCGCCTTGTTGAAGTCGAAGTAGACCGTCTGCTTGATCTCGATCTTCTTCTCGGTGACGACGACGAGGTTGTACTTCTTCGGGCAGCCATCCGGCGCGACGCCCGGCTCGTTCGGGCACTTGTCGTCCTTGTCGAGGAAGCCGTCCTTGTCGTTATCGGGATCGGGGCAGCCGTCTTCGTCCTCGAAGCCGTCCTTGTCCTCGGGATCGTTCGGGCACTTGTCGATCGCGTCGTTGAGGCCGTCGCCGTCGTTGTCGAGGTCCGGGCAGCCGTCCTCGTCCTGGAACCCGTCTTTGTCCTCGGGCTCGTTCGGACACTTGTCGGTCTTGTCGGGGATCCCGTCGTTGTCGTTATCGGGATCGGGGCAGCCGTCTTCGTCCTGGAAGCCGTCCTTGTCCTCGGGCTGGTCCGGGCACTTGTCGACGTTGTCCTTGATGCCGTCGCCGTCGCGGTCGCCGTAGCCGACGCACTTGTCCTTCGGCGACTTGTCGATCGCGCTCTGGGCGTTCGTCGCGGCGACCTCGGCGTCCCGGCGAGCGGAGTAGTAGTTGCCCTCGTCGAGCGCGTGCTCGGCGTAGTCGTTGTGCGACTCGGCCATCGCGAGCTCGACCGGCGCGCACTTCTGAGCGCCGTGATCCCGCGCGGTCGCGATCAGCCCTTCGGTCGCGGTCGTCTGGTCGCGCACGCCCATGCCGGCGCAGCCGACGAGCGAAACCGAGAGCGCGAGCGCGAGCGCCTTCCTCAAGGCGTGTCCTTCGCGGGTGCGATGTCGGTCTTGGGATCTTTCGCAGGCGCGATCGCATCGGTCTTCGCGGGAGCCACCGCGTCGGGCTTCGCGGGCTCGGTCTTGGGATGCGCCTCGGCCTCGGCCTTCGCCTTGATCGCGGCTTCCTCGGCGAGCCGGCCGAAGTGGTTCGCTCCCTGGTAGTCGGCGTGACCGGCGACCTCGCGGGCCATGGAGAGATATTCCTTCGCGCGCGTCCACCAGTACGGGCTGTACTTCTCGGCGTCGGCGGCGCGCGCTGCTTCGACGGCATCGTCGGCGCGCAACGTGACCTGACTGACGTACGCGATCGGACCACAGGCGCCCAGCAGCGCGATCAGGACGAGCACCCGCACCGGCTGGATCATATCACCGGCTCTGCACGCGGCGGCTGTCGCGGCCGAGCTCGATCGCGACGTAGACCGCCGAACCGAACAGCGCGAGGAGGGACACCACGAACGCCCAGCCGAGCCGGACCGAGAACAGCGGCACGCCATGCTTGCCATCGGAGAACCCGAGGAAGTCGGTGGCGGTATCGATCCGGTGAATGCACGCGACGATCAGGATCAGCAGGGTGAGCGCGATCGCGCCACCGACGTAATAGAGCGCGCCCTGGAGGCCGTTCCGGATCAGGAACGACGCGCCATACCAGGCGCCGATCACGAGCGCGGCGTGGCCGACCATCAGCGGCAGCACGGCGATCCCGCTGATCTTCTCGGGGTCGAAGAAGTACATCCAGCTCCACGCCGGGTGCACCGCGTAGAAGTAGAGCGCGATCGGCGCGACGACAGCGCCTGCGTGCAGCACGACGAGCGGAAACGCCGGCGATGCGAACGGACCGTCTGCTTTGATTCGATCGCGCGCGATCAGCGCGAAGCCGATACCGAACAGCAGATTCACCAGTGCCACGACGGGCATGACGCGCTGCGACGGTACTACGGATTGCGGCGCTCTAGCGGTGGCGTGCGGCTTCCCGTGTCGGGATCTGAGGCTTCGGCGTTGCCGAGCAGGCTGCTCGCCGCGATGAACTCCTCGGCATCGACCGCCGCCTGCGGCTCGGTGATCCGCTTCTCCGGCGGGGGCGTCGGCACGTCGATTTCGCCCGCGACGAACAAGCCGTCGCCCGGGGTCAATGGCACCGACACGACCTGGGCGTTGCCCTCGACGGGGGTGCCGTCGTCGTGCTCCTTGCGGGCGGCGACCGCACCGGTGTCGATGTCGTCGATCAGCTCGGCATGGCCATCGGAGGGGCCGTCGGAGGGCCGTTGTGGCGGCGGCGGGATCGCGATCGCGCGGACCGCACCGGCGACGTTCGTGACGACCCAGTCGTCGGGCAGGACCGGCGTCGTGAAGCCGGTGCCGCCCGCCTCGCGCGGAGGTGGCGAGACCAGCGCCGAGACCGTCCACGCCTGGGTATCGGCGCGCGCCGGTGCGACCGGCTGGCGATCGAGCGTATCATCGGGTGGCGGCGGTGGCGCGAGCCGCTCCGACGAGCTGGCGGTGCCGTTGTCGAGGGCGGCGAGCGCATCCTCGAGCGCGTGCGGATCGCCGATCCGGTTGAGCGCCGTGTCGACGGCCGCCGGCGTGATCGGCGCTTCCTCGAACACCGTCGCCTCGAAGTCGTCGTCGGTCAGCATCTCGACCTTCGGCGCGTCCTCGTCGCCGTGGTCGACCGAGCCGAACCGATCGGCGATCATCTTGTAGGCCTTCTGGATCGCGCGGCGGGTCGCGCTCGCGGTGAAGTCTCTGCGCACGCGGTCGTACCCGGCGGTCGCGATCCGCTGCGCGAGGATCGGCTCGCCGAGGACGCGCAGCACCTTGCGCGCGAGATCGATCGGATCGCCGGGCTCGAACAGCAGCGCCTCGCGCGCATTCTCGACGACGAGCTGCACCGTCTCGCGGCGCGGCGCGACGATCGGCCGCTTGCACGCCATGTACTCGAGCAGCTTCGTCGGGAACACGACCGTCGGGTTCGGCGTGAGGTCCGACGCGGCGGGCACGACGCACACCGAAGCGGTCGCGAGCAGCGCGGGAATCTCGTCGTGGTCGACGACGCCCACGAGCTCGACCTTGTCGGACAGGCCGAGCTCGCGAATGCCATCCTTGATCGCGGCCTCGAACCGCGGCGACACGACCGGGCCGGCGAGCACCAGTCGCGCATCGACCTCGCGAACGATCGCCGCCATCGCACGGATCATCACGCGCACGCCGCGGCCTGCATCGATCGAGCCCGCGTAGACGATCCGCGGTGGGCCACCCGTCGGCGGGTCATCCCAGTCGAACCGATCGACGTCGACGCCGGGTGGCGCGATCATCACGCGATCCGGCTTGCCGCGATTCTGCAGCGCCTTGACCGCGGCCTGGGTCGGCGCGAGCACGATGTCGGCCGCGAGGATGCACGCCTCTTCGTCGCGCGCGTACTGCGCGTCGAGCTCGGGATCGAGTGCGCTCTCACCGATCGGTGCGCGCGTGAGGTCGTAGACGACCGCGTAGCCGAGGCGCTCGCGTGCCTCGAGCACGGTCAACCCGCTCCACGAGTCGCGGCAGTGGACGACGTCGTAGTCGGCACCCTCGAGCTGACGGCGCAGCGCGCGCTGGAACGACTGGATCTGCGCCTTGAGATCGGTCTCCGGTGCGGGCACGCGCAGCACGCGGACCGAGCCCTGGCGCTCGACGTAGCCCTGGTCGCCTTCGCGGACGACCAGGAGGTCGACCGAGCACGATGGCGTGAGCGCGCGGATGACGTGTCGGAGCTGGACGCCCGCACGACGCGGCCCCGGCACCGCGCAAAATCCCGTCAGCAGCACGCGGGGCATCGCGCCTTACATCGTCGGTCGATTCGACGGTGTCCGCAAGGTTGATCCTGTCGCTGTGGTGCGTTATCCAGCTGGCGTGAATCGTCTGATCGAGTATCTCCGCCAGAACTTGATGATCGACTTCCAGGGTGATCTGTCGGTGGCAAAGGTGAGGGAGTTGCTCGCAGGTGATGATAGCCGTGACGCCAAGACGCTGATGGCCAAGCTCGTCGCAGAAAAGAACGTCGAGGATTTCATGCTCGTGCTCGCGGATTGCCTCCTCGAGCCCGTGCAGAAGTCACTGACGGACGAGGTGATGCGCGAGCAACTACGCATGTATACGGAAAGCTGACCCACCTCATGCTAGCGTTGCGGCATGGGTGACCCCGTTCCGGACTCCAAGACGCCCGCACTCGCTGCGATCGGTCTCGCGATCGTCGGCATCGTGATCGCCGCGACGATGAACGGCGGGATCACGCATGGCTCCATCCTCGGCGGCATCATCGCTGCCGCGGGTGCAATCCCCGCGTGCTTCGGCATGTGGAAGGGCATCCAGCAGGAGACCCAGGGCACGCTCGCCGTTTCGGTCGGCGCGGTGCTCGTCGCACTCGGGGTCGGCGGAATTCTGATCGTGCTCGGCATCATCTCGATGCTTCGCCACTAGCGATGCGCGTCGCGCTCGTCGCCCTCGCGCTCGCGGCGACCGCGTCTTCGGTCGCGGCGGCGCCGGGCAAGCTCACGTACAACGACAAGGCGATGGGCACGAGCGTGTCCGTCTGGTTCTGGACCGATCGCGAGGCAGATGCCGCGAAGGCCGCCGAGGCGATGTTCACGGAGATCAAGCGTCTCGATAAAGAGATGACGACGTGGCTGCCGGACTCGGACCTCTCGCGGATCAACACGGCCGCGGGGGACAAGCCGGTCAAGGTCTCCGACGAGACGATCCAGGTGATCGCGCGCGCGCTCGATGTGTCGAAGCGCTCCGGTGGCGTGTTCGACATCACCGTCCAGGCGTTCCACGGCCTGTGGAAGTTCGACGAGGACATGGACGGCTCGCTCCCCGATCAAGCGGAGGTCAAGAAACGCCTCGCGCTGATCGGCTGGAAGGACGTCATCCTCGACAAGACGAAGAAGACCGTGTTCCTGAAGCGCAAGGGCATGGCGATCACGCTCGGCGGCATCGCGAAGGGCTACGCGGTCGACAAGTGCGTCGCGCTGCTCAAGGCCCGCGGCTTCACCGACTTCATGGTCCAGGCCGGCGGCGACATGTACGTCGCGGGCAGCAAGGGCAAGGATCCGTGGGTCGTCGGCATCCGCGATCCGCGCGGCCCGAAGGACTCGATGTTCGCGGTCGCACCGATCAAGGATCACTCGTTCTCGACGAGCGGCGACTACGAGCGTGGCTTCGTCAAGGACGGCGTTCGCTATCACCACATCCTCGACCCGCGCACCGGCGAGCCCGCGCACGCGTCGCGCTCGGTGACGATCCGCGCGAAGGACGCGTTCACCGCCGATGCGTGGAGCAAGGTGATGTTCATCGATGGCGTCGAGCAGGGCGAGAAGATCATCAAGGACAACAAGCTCGACGACTTCGAGGTCGTCTGGGTCGACGACCAGAACAAGGTCACGATCACGCCCGGCATCGAGAAGGATCTGAAGCGCCTCAAGGAGCCGACGCCGGGAATATGAGGCGCGCGCTGGTCGCGTGCTTCCTGGTGGCGGCGTGTGGCGACAACCAGCAGCCGATCGAGATCGTCGTGCCGCACGGCGCGGCCTCGTTCGTCGGCTACAAGGCGAATGGCGTGTGGCACGACGCGGTGCCGACCGCGCGCGGCTATCGCGTGATCAGCGACGGGCCGTATCAGTTCGTGTTCGTGTGCGCGGATGACAGCGGGTTCGACGTCGAGGAGCTGTTCGCAGATCCGGCCGATGGCGATCAACAGTTGTCTCCGACGCTCGCGATCGAGGCGTGCAGCACCGTCGCTGCGCCGGCGGCGAATGCGGAGGTCACGGGAACGGTCGACGAGCCAGGGACGCTCACGCTGGGCCTGACGCATCAGAATGCCTCGTCGGACTCGGCGAACTGGTCGTACGACATCGCGACGTGGCAGAGCCGGCAGACGTTTCTGTTCGCGCCGGTCACCGCGGACATCGTCGTGGTTCGCCGCGATGTCGACCTCTTGCCCGGGCTCGATCCCCAACCGCCGATCGATCTGACGAGCGAAGGAGTCACGCTCGCGCGCGCGCCGCTGAATGTTCAGGGAATGGTCTCGGGTCGGGTACCGACGACGAGCAGCTGGTTGGCGGAGAGCGATGGCGAGACGCTCTACCTCGCGACGGCGGTCGACACCGCGCTGTTGCTGCCTGCCGCCGCGCTGGCTCCCGGCGAGCATCAGTTCGTCGACGTCGACATCGAAGAGGAGACCTCGGCGACGGCGAGCGAATACCGCGACCACGCGCGGGTCGACGCCGGCGATCTGACGGTCAGGCTCCAACCGCCGCCGACCGTCACGTATGCGATGTCCGAGCTCGGCACTTCCGTCGCGTGGGAGCACGAACCGCTCGATGCCGTCGGCTACGAGCTCCTGGTTTCGGCCGGCGGAACGCCATCGATCGTCCATGGCTTCGCGACGGCAACGGTCAGCGGGAGCTCGACGCTCGATCTGGCGGTCGATCGCGACGCGCCGGAATTTCTCGACGCTTGGCGCCCCGCGTGGTCGCACGACCTCGCGAGCTCGGCGCGCGCGTTTCAGGTCCAGGCCTCGCGCGACGGCAACTGCTACGAGACCGAGGTGCTCGATCGCGGCCGCTCGACCGCGTACACCGGTCTCGCCTCGCGCTGTCGCTAGCTGAGCAGTGCGCGCAGCGGGTGGAGGACGATGTGGACTTCGCCGGCCGTCACTTCGGCCGAGCTCGGCGCGGGCGTCAGCACGATCGCGGCTTCGACGACGCGATCGCCACCTTCGTTGAGATACAGCACGCGCTTGAGCGGGCGGCGCGACGCGGCGACGGTCGCGAGGTCCTCGAACAGCGACGGGTAGATCTCGGGGAGCGCGGAGTCGCGCAGCTGGAGACCACCGGCATCGCCGGCGGCGCCGAGGAACTCGAGGAACGCGTGATTCGCGGCGCGGACGCGACCGTCCGGATCGCAGGACGCCATCGGGATCGCGACGGAGCCGAACACCTCGGCCGCGGCCTTCACGCGGTGATCGTGCTCGCGGCGTTCGCGTGCAGCGTCGGGTGCGAGGGCACGCCGGCGCGCGTTGCCGCCGGACTCCATGCCGAGCATGCCCATCAGCGCGCGCAGCTCGTAGAGGAACGACGGCACGTCGGGGTGGCGCTTCGCCGGATCCTTCTGGAGCGCGCGCTCGATGATCTGATCCGCGCGGTCGTCGAGCGGTTCGTCGATCAGCTTCGACGGTGCAGGGCACACCGACGTCAGCTGCTTCTTCATCACGTCCTTCGCGGTCGCGCCGGTGAACGGCAGCTTGCCGGTCAGCAGCTCGAAGAACACGATGCCCATGGCGTAGATATCGGAGGCCTGCGAAGCGGGCTCGCCGTCGATGCGCTCGGGCGCGAGGTACTCGGGCGTGCCGTCGACACCGTCGTCGCGACCGAGGTCGGCGCGCGACAGGCCGAAGTCGAGCAGCTTGATCAAGCGGCGCTGCGCCGGCGTGCGGACGATGAAGATGTTCTCGGTCTTGATGTCGCCGTGGAGGATCTGGCGGCCGTGGATGAACCGGACGGCATCGCCGACCTGCCACATCACGTCGCACGCGACCTTCGGCGTGAGCCGACCGGAGTGCTTGAGCTTCGCATGCACGGTCTGGCCCTCGAGGAGCTCCATGACCATGAACAGGCCGTAGTGGTTGTCCTGGCCGAAGTCGACGATCGAGCAGATGTTGTCGTGGGTCAGTGCGGAGGCGAGGCGCGCCTCGCGATAGAACAGCTCGCGGATCTTCGGGTTCGTCGCGATCGCGCTCTTGATCAGCTTGAGCGCGAACGGCTTACCGAGTGCGGAGTGGCGGACCTTGAGCACGCGGCCCATGCCACCGCGTCCGAGCTGGCCTTCGACGACGTAGCGACCGCCGACGAGATCGCCGCCGCGCGCACCGCGCTGGCGACCGACGATCGTGATCGGATCGTCCGCCGCGTCCGGAACGTCCTGGTCGAACATGTCGGCGTCTTCGCCGAACGCGACCTGCGAGCCGCTCGGAGAGCTCAGCAGACTCTCGGCGACGAAGCTCTTCGTGGACAGCACCGACCGGGTGACCGACGGAAGGAGCGTCTCTCGTCCTTCGCGTTCGACGGGCTCGCCGTCGTCGAGGTCTATGTCCGACGCGGGCGGCATGACCCTCATGCTAACCCAAAAAATGCGCTATATCGCGCCAATGGACGAGGCGACATTCGACACCACGGCTCATGCGGAGCTCCAGGCAATCGAGGACGCCTTTGCGGACGTCGATCCCGACCAGGTCGAGATCACGGTCAGCGACGGCGTCCTTCGCTTGGACCTGCGCGACGGGACCCGAATCGTCATCAATTCCCATCGTGCCGCACGGCAGATCTGGATGGCGGCGATCGCCACCGCCTGGCATTTCGATCCGACCAGCGCCGGGAGCTGGGTCGCCCCCAAGACCGGCGAGGAGTTGCGCGCCACGCTGAAGGGCCTGTTGCGCGAGCGGATCGGCATCGCGGTCACTCTGTGAGATGATCCAGGTATGGCCGAGTCGCAGATCCTGAGTGTGATTAGGGTGTGGGCGGCGGTGGCGTGGGCGGATGGGGTTCTGGCCGAGGCCGAAGCCGAGGGCATGCGCCGGCTGATCCGCAACGCCGAGCTCACTCCCGACGAGCGTTCAGGTGCGACGAAGCTCCTCGACAAGAAGATCGAGCTCCCCGACGTTTACCTCCAGAACCTGAACCCCGAATCGCGCCGCGGGATCTATCGCGCCGCGTGTCGGATGGCCGTGGTCGACCACGTGTTCGCCCACGCCGAGCGCAAGATGCTCGACCGGCTCCAGATCCTGCTCGGGATCCCGAAGGAGATCGCGATCGAGATCGAGGCCGACGTCCCGGGCCTCGAGCCCTAGTTGTTTCAGTAGATTTCGGATGCAGCGCCGACACTCGCTCCGACATCTCGCGTGGCGCGGCGGTGTCGCCGCGGTCTCACACGCCCTCATGTTCAGCGGCGTCTATCCGCTCGTTCCGCACGCGGTGCGGCGGCTCGGCGGTGGCCGCGCGACCGTGCGGTCGACGCTCGCCGAGTGGGGAATGGCTGCGCTCGTCTCGGCGGCGCGGCCGCTCGGTTTCTTCCCGCTCGCGAGCGGTCACGGGCCGCGGCCGATCATCGTGTTGCACGGCTACGCGATGAATCGCGCGAACTTCGCGGTGCTCGCGCTGCGCCTGCGCGCGGCGGGACTCGGTCCCGTGCTCGGCTTCGAGTACTGGACGCTCGGTCGCGTCGCTGCCGGTGCGCGCCAGCTCGGCTGGTTCGTCGACGAGGTCCGCGCGGAGACCGGCGCCGCGAAGGTCGATCTGATCGGCCACTCGATGGGCGGCGTCGTCGCGCGCTACTACGCGGCGCTCGCCGGTGGTGCGGCCGCGGTCGATCACGTGATCACGATCGGATCGCCACACGGAGGTACCGACGTCGGCGGTTTCGGGATCGGCCACCCCGCGCGCGAGCTCGTGCTCGGCTCGAGGCTGATCCAGCGCCTGCAAGCGGCGCCGGTCCAGACGAAGCTGACCACGATCCTGAGCGAGGCCGATGCGCTCGTGCCGGCGAGCATGCAGCCGGAGATTCCCGGCGCGGAGCGAATCGTCTACGACGATCTCGGCCACGTCGCGATGCTCGGCTCGAAGCGCGTCGCGCGCGACATCATCGAACGCCTAGCCAGCGAATAGCGTCGCCATCGTCGCGCGAGCGATCGTGACGTCGACGATCTCGCCGACGGCGCCGAGACCCGCCGGCAGGATCACGCTCTTGAAGCCATCGGTGCGACCGACGAGCTGATTCGGGTCGCGCTTGCTCGGGCCGGTGACGAGCACGCGCTCGGCCCGGCCGACGTGCGCGGCGAACACCTCGACGCTGATCTGTTCCTGGAGCTTCACGATCTCGGCGAGCCGGCGCTGCTTGATCGCGGGCGCGATGTCGTCGGGCAGCTTCTTCGCGGCGAACGTGAGGTCGCGCTCGGAGTACGCGAACATGAACGCGGAGTCGAATCGGATCTCGCGCATGAGGTCGAGCGTCTGCTGGTGATCGTCCTCGGTCTCGCCGGAGAACCCGGTGAGGATGTCGGTCGACAGCGCGATCTGCGGCATCGCGGCGCGCAGGTTCGCGACGATCGTGCGGTAGTCACTGACGGTGTAGCCACGGCGCATCCGATCGAGGACGACGTCGGAGCCGGACTGGACCGGCAGGTGGACGTACTTGCAGACCTTCGGCTCCTCGGCGATCGCGGCGATCACGTCGGTGGTGAAGTCGACCGGGTACGGCGACGTGAACCGGATCCGCTCGATGCCATCGACCTTCGCGACCGCGCGGAGCAGCTCCGCGAACGTCACGCCTTCGAACGCGTACGAGTTGACGGTCTGGCCGAGCAGCGTGACCTCGCGATAGCCGGCGTCGGCGAGCTCGCGGACCTGGCGGAGCACTTCGCGCGGCGGTGCACCGCGCTCGCGGCCGCGCGTGAACGGCACGACGCAGAACGTACAGAACTTGTCGCAGCCGCGCTGGATCGTGACGAAGCCGGAGACGCCGTCGCCGCCGATCGCACCGGAGAGGCCGTCGTAGGTCTCGGCCTTGTCGAGCTTGACGTCGATTTGTGGCAAGCGGGGTTGCCGCGCTTCGCGTGCGGCGGCGATCAGCTCGGGCATCCGGCGATACGAATCGGGTCCCGCGATCACGTCGACCGCGGGCGCCTTGTCGGCGAGGCCTTCTTTGAGATGCTCGGCCATGCATCCGACGATCGCGAGCACGGTGCCGGGCCGCTTCTTCTTCAGCGCGCCGAGCTCGCTCGCGCGGGCGATCACGCGGTCTTCGGCCTTCTCGCGGACCGCGCACGTGTTGACGAGGATGACGTCGGCCTGATCGGCGGAGTCCGTGGTGCCGTAACCGGCGCCGGCGAGCACGCTGCCGATCAAGTCGCTGTCGGCGACGTTCATCTGGCAGCCGTAGGTCTCGACGTAGACCTTCGGCGCACCCGGGGCCGGCGCGATGCGGACGGGCTCCGCGCGCTTGCCAAGGGGAATCAGCCGTTCGGTCATAGGCGGGCTGTCTACCATATCCAGCGGCGCGTCGCGTCGACGATCAACGCGCGAGGGCGTCGCCGCGCAGCCGGTAGTCCTCGGCGTAGGCGGGCTCGCCCTTTTGGGTCCAGGCGCGTGCGAGGACCGCGCAGCGCTCGGCTTCGAGCCGCGCGCCGAGGTCGCCGCCGTGGCGCATCTGATCGAGCACGGCGATCGCCTCGTCGACCCGGCCGACCGCGAGCAGCGCGCTGCCACGGGTGTGCTGGAGCGCGGGCACGTCGGGGCGGAGCGCGGTCGCTTCGTCGGCGAGCGCGAGAGCGGCGTGGGCGTCGCTCTGGGCGAGCGCGATGCACGCGCGGTTGTTGAGCCACACCGCGCGCTCCTGGACATCGAGCCCGGCACCATCGATCGCAGCGATGAGGCCGGTGGCGACGTCGTGCTCGCCGGCGGCGACGTGGCAGGCGATCCGCGACAGCCGCGCAGCGCGCTCGCGTTCGGTCGATCGCGTGACCGCGGCGATCAGGCGATAGCGGCGCGCTGCGGCGCGGTGCTTGCCGACGACAAAGGCGCCGTGCGCGCTGCGAGGCAGCCAGAGCCACACCCACAGGAGCGCTGCGAGGTCGAGCACGAGTGCCAGCACGAGGCCGATCTGCGCGAGCAGCGAGATCAACAGGATCGGCAGCGCGATCACGAACGCGATCCATACAAGGAGGCGGCCGTAGCGCACGGCGCGAGCATAGCAGGGGGCTCGTGGCGAAATCGGGCAACGCCAGAGCGCCGGTCGCGGTCATAGTGGTGCGATGCGGGCCTGGCGTGTGCTCCTCACCAGTGTGGTGGTGCATGCAGCGGCGATCGGGCTGTGGGCGTGGGCCTGGAAAAGAGTCTCGCCGGTGGAGATCGTGGCACCCGAGGTGCCGGTGCCCGTCGAGGTCGAGGTCGTGGCGAAGCCGCAAATCGTCGAGGTCGCGTTCCTGAACGATTCTTCCCCGAGCCCGAGCCCGAGCCCGGTCCGGATCCGGGCGTCGTCGAGTACGAGGACGAGCGCGAGCGCGAGTGCGAGCGCTGCGAGCAGCGGCACGGGCGAGCTACCGAGCACGGGCACCGGCGAAGGTGCAAGCGGTCATCACCACGGCCTCGGCATGCGAGGGCCCGAGCTCCATCCCAGCGACGAGGCGATGGCTCACATCGCCGAACAGCCGGGCCATCAGGGCACGACGCCGATTCCCTCGCACCGCCTCGACGATGCGCCCGGCGGCCGCGCCGTGATCCACGACATCGTCACGGAGATCTCGGTCGATCGCGATGGCACCGCGCACCTCCACGACAAGCCCGACGTCGACGCCCACGTCGACATCAATCCATTCGCATGGCGGGCCAACCTCGTCGACGCCGGCAAGGCGATCGCGCTGTGGGCCGAGAACCCCGAGGCCGACAAGGAGTACGGCCCGACCCAGGATCTCCCGGAGCACCTCCAGGCACTCCCCGATCAGTGCGCGCATTGGGGCGACTCGATGTGCGACGACGTCAATGCGAGCGCGAGCGAGAAGGGCGCGCGCAAGCGCGGCATCGGTCAGGGCGTCGCGCTCTTCGGCATCAGCGGCAACCTCGACATCACGTCCTATCTCATGAAGAAGCTCGGCGTCGGCGACGCCTACGTCTCGCGCAAGCTGAAGGCGCTCGATGACACGCGTCTCGAGCGCGCCGAAAAAGGCGCGGCCTTCAAGGAGGAACAGCTGGCCCACGCCGCCCAGCTGATGCAGACAAACCTCGAGCGGGTATGGGCAGGTACGCGCGATCCCGACGAGCGCAAGGCGGTCCTGTTCGAGCTCTGGGACGAATGCGCCGAGGGAGAAGGTCCGACCGGTGCTGCCGGCGACAACGCGCGCGCGATGGTGATCGGTTGGATCCGCGCGCGGTTACCCGCCGGCACGGCTAGCGCATTCACCGCCGCCGAGGTGACCTTCCTCGACGGGAAGCGGACCTCGCACCAGCACTTCTCGCCGTACGCACCGTAGAGAGTGCAAGTCAGAGGCTGAACACGCTACGGGAGGATGGGTTCTGGCAGATTGGGGGCGATGAGGTGGATCGTCGTCCTGTCGATCGCAGGCTGCAGCTTTGCTCCGAGTCCGTCGTCGCAGACGAGCGACGGTGGTGGGAGCGGATCCGCGAACCCGTCACACGATGCTGCCGTGCCGAGCTTTCGCAAGGAGGTCACGCTCGCCGTGAATTCTCCGACGGAGCTGCGCGACTTCCCGGTCAGCATCATCGCGCACGACCCCGACCTCGCGCAGAAGGCGCAAGCCGATGGCAGCGACATCGCGTTCACCGCGATGGACGGGACGCCGCTCGCGTACGAGCTCGTGGCGTTCGACAAGACCAGCGGCGCGATCGAAGCCTGGGTACGGATCCCGAGCGTGACCGCGTCGGCGAAGATCGAGCTGGTCTACGGCGGCGGCTCGATCGCGAGCGCGGGCACCGTGTGGTCGCCGGCGATCTACGCCGCCGCGTGGCACTTCGCGGAGGCGTCGGGGCCGTGGATGGACAGCGCCGGAGGCCACCGCGTCACGCCGCCTTCGCCGCAGAGCACCGCCGCGGTCGTCCCCGGTATCGCCGGCTCGGCGCGCCAGTTCGATGGCATCGATGATGCGACGCAGGCCGACCCGAGCGACACCGGTCTCGACTTCGGAATGAATTCGTTCACCGTGCAGGCGTGGGTCGACGTCGCGCAGAGCGCCGACGCGTACGACATGGTGATCGACAAGGGTGGCGATACGAACAAGCCCGGCTACTGCTTCACGCTCGGCACCGGCAACTGGTACGCGGAGGTCGGCGACGACAACTACGTCGCCACCGCGTTCGGGACCGAGCTCGCACAGCTCGGCCACTGGACGCAGCTGACCGCCGTCATCGATCGCACGGCGAATAACCTCGTGACCTACACGAACGGCGCGTTCGCGAATTCGCTGCCGTTCGGCACGATCGGCTCGATCGACGGGACGACGCCGCTCGCGATCGGCAGCATGCAGAGCCAGTATCGGTTCGAGGGCATCGTCGACGAGGTTCGCGTGCTGAAGGTCGCACTCAGCGCCGACTGGATCGCCGCGGAGTACCGGAACGCGATGACGCGCGCGCAGTTCGTGACGTTCGGTCCGCAGCAGCCCCACTAGCCTCGACGAGCAGGTGGCTATCTGCCGCCGTGAGGTCGAGCTTGTAGACCTCGCGGAGCGCAGCGATCGTCGCGCGCGATGCCGGGCCGAAGGGCGCCTTGCCTTCGAAGGCGTGCAGCACGATGCCTTCGAGCAGGTCCCCGAACGTCAGGTCGTGCGCGCCGGCGAGCGCCTTCAGCACGAGCACGAGCCGCTTCTCCATCCGCACGCCGGTCTGGACGCGCTCGATCTCCCGGCGCTTCATGGCGCGCGCTCCGGCAACACGAACACGCGGCGCGCGATCGGCGAGGCGATGAGCGCGCGGACATCGTAGTAGTGGGCCAGCAGGCCATTCTCGTGGTCGAGCAGATCGGGCCGCGCCTCGAGCAGCTCGAGCGAGCTCGCGTACGGGCGTTCGTCCATGCACCGGGCAACCAGCGCGAGGTACGCCCACGTGAGCGTCTCGTGATACTTGCCATGCGCGCCGGCCGCTGCTGCGAATCGCTTGAGGGCTCGGCGAAATCGCAGCGCTGCTTCGCCGAAGTCCGCACCCTGCAGCATCGCGAACGCGAGCCGGACGTGCTCGCGATGGCGGAAGTCGGCGGGCGCGATCTCGAGCTGCTCGAACCGGCGGACCAGCGTCGCATCGTCGAGGTGTTCTGCCGACATTGGTAACTTGGTACCAAGTTACCAACGACGGCGCAACGAGGTTCGCAACCCCTCGATTCGTAGGCTAGTTCTGGATGTGCTCGGCCTGCACCGGGGATTCGGGCGTCGCTAACGCGCGCATGAACTCCGCGTGTTCCGACTCCGAGATGATCTGCTTTGCGAACAGCATCATCGCGCGCAGCCGATCGTGGCGGGCGTCGTCGCTGTGGCGCAGCGGCAGGATCCGCGCGCGGACGCGCTCGCGTGCACGGCGCTCGATCTCGTCGAGAAACGCGTCGAATGCGGCTGCGTTTGGACGATCGCGGAAGAACACGATCCGGGCACCGCCGTCGGAGTACCCGACGTCGATGCGCCGGGTGGCCCAGTAGTACGCGCCGGAGAGAGCGGCGCCGACGGCCCAGAACAACCACGCGAGCTTGTCGGCGTCGCTCACGAACACCGTCGTGACCGCGAGGACTGCCATGACGATCGTCCCGATCAACGCGCGCAGCGACGATGACCACTTCTCGAACTGATCGCCATAGACGACTTCGTACGGCACCACGACCGTTCGGCCTTCTGTCAGCGATGCCTCGGTCACCCGGATGCCATCGGCGACCAACGTGAACCTCCGCCGCACCAACCCGCTGCGTTGAACTAACTCGTCGCGCATGCCGCGAGTCTATGCGATCGAGGCAAACGGTCTGGTGCAGCTAATTGCTGCACCCGAGACGCGACTACTTCTGGATGTAGCAGAGGCTGTCGCCAAGCCGCGCCGAGGGCTGGGGATGCTGGTGATCCTTGCTATCGAACCGGATGAACTTTCCGCTCTCGCTTTCGTCGGCCCACACGACCCAGCCGGCCAGCGATCCGCCGATGAAGGTCAGCAAGTGACCCGATAGCGAGACCGTCCCATCGCCGCCGGAGAACTGCGGCGCGTGGTACCTCCCGCTCGCGTCGATCTCGATCGTTCCCATCGTGCTCGGCACGTAGTGCGGCAGCGTGTTGACCGTGTAGCTGAGCGCCTGACACGCATAGCGACCCGGCGTGATGCTGCCGCCGCCCGCCGCCGGGGCAGCTGGCGCCGGTGGCGGTGGCGCGGCCGCGATCGGTTGGCCGGTGCACGTCGATAGCTGGGCGTTGCAGCGCTGGACGACGCAGTTCTGATCGGAGCAGCCGCTCGCGCCCATGCACTGCAGCACCGCGTGCGCGCGGTCGATGTCGGGCTGCGCGGTCTGGCCGTCGCAGCTGGCGATGCACGCCTGGGTGAGTGGATTGCAGCGGCCGTAGCACCCGAGATCTTGGCTGCACGTACCGGTCGCGACCGGGGCTGCCGGCACGGGCTGATACGCGGGCGGCGGCGGTGCCGGTTGATAGGGCTGCTGCGCCGATTGATACGGCTGCGGATCGCCGGCTGCGGGATAGGGCGCTGGCGGCGCGTTTTGGAAATAGCTCGGCTGCGGCGGGGGTGGCGGGCAAGCCGCGAGCAGGGTCAGGATCAGGATTCGCCTGGACATGCTTCTCTTCAGGAGTGGTGTCCGGCGGTTCGTCGCGCCGAAATCACCGCCAGTCGCCGCCGAGCTCGGCTTCCATGACGTCGCATGCGAGCGCGACGCACTCGTTGCACAGCGCGGCGTTACCGCGGCCGAGCAGCTTCTTGACCTCGCGCTCGAGCTTGCCGCACCACGAGCACACGTTCGTCGCTTGGACGCGCTCGGCCTGCGGCAGCTGCGCGTCCTCTTTCATCGCGGCGATCATCTCGTCGCTCGGCACGCGAAACTCGCCGGTCGCACCGAGCGACATCGTGGTCCCTCCAAGCGCCTTGTGGCATGGGCCGCACACCATCACGAGCTCGCCGTTCTCGAGCGCCTTCGTACAGACCGGACAGATCACGATGGCCTAGGCTAGCGCGGCGGCGGCGCGATAGGCAGAGAGATGATCATCGTGGTCCCGTCCGACGACGTTTCGACGTCGATCCGGCCACCTTGCTCCGCGATCACGGCGTGGCTGGTCGCGAGGCCGAGGCCGGTGCCTTTCTTCTTGGTGGTCACGAACGGATCGAAGATCCGGGCCTGCAGGTCTTTGGGGATCCCGGGCCCGTCGTCGCGGACCGAGATGGTCACGTCGGTCGCGCGGCGGTGCGCTTCGACCCAGACGTGCTTGCCGCCGGTCTCCGCGGCGTCACGCGCGTTGCGCACGAGGTTCCACACGGCCTGGCGGAGCTTCGCGGCATCGGCGTGGATCACGAGGTCCTTGTCGATCTCGGTCGCGATCGTGACCTCGGTCTGCTCGCCCCGCGCGACTCGCACGGTCTCCTCGATCAGGATGCCGAGATCGAAGTCGGCCGGCTCGCTCGCGCGCGGGTTCGCGTAGTCGAGCAGATCGCCGATCAACACGTTGAGGCGCTGGATCTCGCGATTCACGATCTGCATCAGCGTGCGATCGTCGTCGTTCGCCTGCGGCGCCGCTTGCAGCAGCTCGATCGAGCCCGAGATCGAGGCGAGCGGGTTGCGGATCTCGTGGGCGATGCCGGCGGCGAGCTGACCGACCGTCGCGAGGCGCTCGGCGCGCCGAGCGTGCTGCTCGAGTCGGCGTAGCTCGGTGAGGTCCTGGAAGTTGATCACGCGGCCGATCACCGCGTCGTGGACGTCGCGCAGTGGAGAGACCGTGACGCCGAGCATGATCATGCCCTTTGCGGTCGGGATCGCGAGGTCTGCGCGGTGGCGGTTGTCCGCGATCAATACCGAGATGCCCGGCATCACGCGATCGACCTTCACGCCGACGAGCGCATCTTGGATCGCGCCGAGGATCTCCGCCGCGACGTGGTTCGCCGACAGGATCACACCGTCGGGCGTGATCGTGATGAGGCCAGAGCTCAGCGAGCGCACGATGTCCTGGTGCAGCGTCAGGAGGTCGGCGGCGGCGCGCCGGGTCGTCGCCAGCGTCTCGGCACCTTTCTGGAGCTGATCGCCGAAGATGAACGACAGTGCGCCGACCCCGGCGATCGCGGCGACGTTGATGCCGAGCGTGCGGACGAAGTCGAACCAGCTCTGCTCCCACGGCTTGATCTGGCCGAGCGGGACTTCAAAGATCCGCGAGTGGGCGGCGAGCGAGACCGCGATCGCCGCGATGATCGATGCGATCGTCGTGATCGTCGCGCCGCGCCGATACGACAGCGCGCCGGCCGACACGATCGTCAACGCGTAGAGCAAGAGGTACGGGCTCTGCGCGCCGCCGGTGATGAACACCAGCATGGTCGTCAGGCCGAGGTCGTTCGCGTGCATCTGGCGGACGACCAGCCTCGGCTCGACCCCGCGGCGGAGCTGGACGCCGAACACGATGCTCGACAGGTACGTCGCCGCGATCACCGACGACTGCAACCACATCGCGAGTCGCACCGGGCCGATTCCGGAGACGTTGTTCGCGAGGATCCACACCGACAGTCCGAGGACTGCGGTGATCACGATCGTGCGGAGCAGCAGGTGGCGCGCGACGCGCCTGACGAGGTCTTCGCCCTGTCCCGCGCCCGGTTCGACTGCTTGGACGAGCGAGTCTCCCGGTGACGCGGTGGTGCTCACCCGCCGACGGTACCAGCGAGCTTGAAGATCGGCAGGTACATCGCGATGATCAGGCCACCGACGACGACGCCGAGGAACGCCATCATCACGGGCTCGATCAGCGAGGTGAGACCGGTCACCGCGGCGTCGACCTCTTCTTCGTAGAAGTCCGCGATCTTCTGCAGCATCGCGTCCATCGCGCCGGTCTGTTCGCCGACGCCGATCATCTGGACGACCATCGTCGGGAACACCTTCGAATCGGCGAGCGGGTCGGCCATGTTGTGACCTTCCGCGATCTTCGCCTTCGCGCGGAGCAGCGCGTACTCGACGACCTTGTTACCAGCGGTCTTCGCGCAGATGTCGAGGGCATCGAGGATCGGCACGCCCGAGGCGAGCAACGTGCCGAGGGTACGGGTGAACCGCGCGACGATGATCTTGCGCAGCGTCGGGCCGACGATCGGGATCCGTAACAACGCTCGATCGATCAGCTCTCGACCTTGCGCGGTGCGGCGCGCGAGCGAGAGCCCGACGACGATGCCGATCATCGTGCCGAAGATCAGGTACCAGTTGTTGATGAAGCCGTGGCTGATCTTGACGACGAACAAGGTCGGCGCCGGCAGCTTCGCGTTGCCGAGATCCTTGAACATCTTCTCGAACGTCGGGATGACCTTGATCAGCATCACGCAGATGACGCCGACGGCGACGACCAAGATGCCGGTCGGGTAGTACATCGCGCTCTTCAGCTGACCCTTCAGCTTCACGGCCTTTTCGATGTAGACCGCGAGCCGGTTGAGGATCGTGTCGAGGATGCCGCCGATTTCGCCGGCGCCGACGAGGTTGACGTAGAGCTCGTCGAACACCTTCGGGTGACGGCGGAGCGCATCGGAGAAGGTCGCGCCTTGCTCGACGCTGTTCTTCACGCTCGAGAGGACCTTCTTGAACGACTTGTTCTCGGTCTGGTTCGACAGGATGTCGAGGCACTGCACGAGCGGCAGACCGGCATCGATCATCGTCGCGAGCTGGCGCGTGAAGATCTGCAGATCCTTCGGCGTGACGCCGCTGCCGATCTGGATCTGGATGTCGCCGAAGCCACCTTCCTTGCGGACCCGCATGTTCGTCATGCCGTCGCCGCGCAACCGCTCTTCGACGACCGCGGCGGAGTCCGCTTCGATCACGCCCTTGCGTTTCTCGCCAGCGCGGGTCGTGCCTTCCCATTGGAATTTGGCCATCGGTTCTCCTAGCGCCGGGTTTGTTGAGGTGCGGGTTTGGCGTGCTCACCCAAAGAGCCGCCCGCGTTCGCGATCATCGTCTTGAGCTCGTCGACTTCGGACGAGTGCGCGAGGCACTCGTCGAGCGTGATGACCTTGCGGATGTACAGGTCGGTCAGCGCCTGGTTCATCGTCTGCATCCCGAACTTCGACTGGCCGATCTGCATCTGCGAGTAGATCTGGTGGAGCTTGTCCTCGCGGATCAGGTTCCGGATCGCGGCGTTCGGCACCATGACCTCGGCGGCCAGTGCACGGCCGGAGCCCGAGGCCTTCGGGATCAGCGTCTGGGTGACCACGCCCTCGAGCACGAACGACAGCACCGCGCGGACCTGGGCCTGCGCGTGCGACGGGAACACGTCGACGATGCGGTTGATGCTCTGGATCGCGCTGTTCGTGTGGAGCGTCGCGAAGCAGAGGTGGCCGGTCTCGGCGACCGTGAGCGCCGCCTCGATCGTCTCGAGGTCGCGCATCTCGCCGATCAGCACGACGTCGGGATCCTGGCGGAGGATGTACTTCAGTGCGCGCTTGAACGATTGCGAGTCGCGCCCGATCTCGCGCTGGTTGACCAGACACGACTTGTGCTGGTGCTGGAACTCGATCGGATCTTCGACGGTCATGATGTGACCGCGCATGTTCGTGTTGATCCGGTCGATCATCGACGCGAGCGTCGTCGACTTGCCCGAGCCCGTCGGCCCGGTCACGAGCACGAGCCCGCGCGGCTTGTCGCACAGCTCCGCGACGACCGGCGGCATGCCGAGCTCGTCGAGCGGAATGACCTGATACGGCACGAGCCGGAACGCGCCCGCGACGCACGACTGCTGCATGTAGACGTTCGCGCGGAACCGGGCGAGGCCGCGGATGCCGAACGAGAAGTCGATCTCGAGATCCTCTTCGAAGCGCAGCTTCTGCGCGTCGTTCATGACCGAGTAGCACAGCGTCTTGGTATCGACCGGACCGAGCGGCTCGGTCTGCAACCGGACCAGCTCGTTATCGATGCGCAGCCGCGGCGGCGAGCCCGCGGTGACGTGGAGATCCGACGCGCCCTTGTCGAGCATCGCCTTCAACAGCGCCTGCAGGCTGAGCTGCGCCACTAGTCTTCCACCGTGACGCGAAGGATCTCCTCGGGGGTCGTCATACCCTCGAGGATCTTCGCGAGGCCGGCCATGCGCAGGCTCTGCGTGCCGCCGCGGATCATCTCCGCCTTGAGGCCGGCGGCCGACTCGCCCTGGAGCACGAGCTCCTTCAGGCTATCGGTGAACGGCATCACTTCGTAGAGCGCGACGCGGCCCTTGTAGCCGGTGTTGTTGCAGACCTGACAGCCGCGGCCCTTCATGATGTTCGCCGTGCGGATCTGCTCCTCGGTCATGCCCATCCGCGCGAGCGCATCGGGATGCTTCTCGCCGGGGCCTTTGCACGATTCGCAGATCCGGCGCGCGAGGCGCTGGGCGACGACGAGATTGACCGACGCCGTCACGAGGAACGGCTCGATGCCCATGTTCAACATGCGCGACACCGTCGACGGTGCGTCGTTCGTGTGGAGCGTCGACAACACCAGGTGACCGGTGAGCGCGGCCTTGACCGCGATCTCGGCCGTCTCGAAGTCGCGGATCTCGCCGACCATGACGATGTTCGGGTCTTGCCGGAGGAACGCGCGGAGCGCGGCGGCGAAGTTCAACCCGATGTCCTCGTGCATCTGGACCTGGTTGATGCCGTGGAGGTTGTACTCGACGGGATCCTCGGCCGTGCTGATGTTGCGGTCGGTGGTGTTGAGCTCGGAGAGCGCCGAGTACAGCGTCGTCGTCTTGCCGGAACCAGTCGGGCCCGTGACGAGCACCATGCCGTACGGCTTCTTGATCGCGACCTTGAAGTCCGCGAGCGGCTTGATGTCGAAGCCGAGCTTCGTCATGTCGAGCTGCAGCGACCCCTTGTCGAGGAGGCGCATGACGATCTTCTCGCCATAGAGCGTCGGCAGCACGGAGACGCGGAAGTCCATCTCGCGGTTACCGCCGATCTTCAGCTTGATGCGTCCGTCCTGCGGGAGCCGGCGCTCGGCGATGTCGAGCGACGCCATGATCTTGAGGCGCGACGTGATCGCGTTGCGGAGCTTGAGCGGCGGCCGCATCTCCTCCTGAAGGATGCCGTCGATCCGGAACCGCACCCGGAAGCTCTTCTCGTACGGCTCGACGTGGATATCCGACGCCTTCTTCTTGATCGCCGACAACAGGATCGCGTTGCACAGCTTCACGACCGGCGCCTCGCCGGCCTGGTTCTCGAGATCGACGACGTTGACCGAGTCGTCGCCACCGCTCGTGTAGTCGACGTTGTCGACATCGAGCTCGCCGACCATCTGGTCGAGGTCGGGGCCCTTGTCGTAGTAGCGCGACAGCGCGGACTCGACGCTGGCTTCCGACGCGACGACCGGCTCGATGTTGTACTGGGTGAGGAACTTGAGCTCGTCGATCGCGTAGATGTTCGACGGGTCCGCCATCGCGACGATCAGCGTCGGACCGTTGCGGCGGACGGGGATGACCTGATGCTTCTCGCAGATCTCGCGCGGCACGAGCTTCAGCACCGCGACGTCGATCTCGATCTCTCCGAGGTTGATCGACGGGAGGCTGTACTGCTTGGCGACGAACTGGGTCAGCGCCTGGTCGTTGACGTAGCCAAGACGGGCGAGCGTCGCGCCTAACCGTTTGCCGGTGCGCTTGGCCTCGTCTTGCGCCTGTTGAAGCTGCTGGAGCGAGAGCATCTTCTCGCGCACCAGGAGCTCACCGATACGGCTCATTGGTTACCAGTCTCCCCTGAAAAGACGCGGATTTCCCACAGGCTAACCCCCAAATCGGATGTCCGTCAAACAACCGAATGTTTCGGCCATTCCGCCGTCAAATTCACGGTCGCGCAGATCAGAAAACTTGCCACCGCACTGGGATTGCGCGCAGTTAATCGTGGGCTTTCGTTTTGCACTCGGAGGTGTCGCAATGAGCTACGCCGAAGCCAAAGAGATTGCACTGCTCCGCTTGGAGCTCCGGGCGTGTTGGGAACGCGCAGACCACACCGGCGCTGCGCGTGCGCTCGCGCAGCTTAGCCAGCGAATCGGAAACGACAACGAGCTCGCCGCCGAAGTCCGACGGTGGACGTTCAAGCTCGCGGCTTGATCACATCAGCGTGATGTTGAGCTTGTAGTCGCCGTTGGTCTGCTGCGATCCGGCTGTAGGTGCAACGAGCACCTGGATGTACTGCGGACCACTCTGAACGCCGACGAGCGTCGCCTTCGCCTTGCCCGAGCCATTCGCCTGGCCAACCGTGGTGACGGTTCCGGTCGAGGTGACGAAGTTAACGGTGAGCACGGCTTGGGCCGGATCGAACTCGATGTCGGCTTCGAGCGTCTGACCGGCGGTCGCCTGCGTCAGCTCGTAGGTGTCCTTGTCGCCGGCCGGGCAGATCGCGAGCCCGGCGAGCTTGAGACCACCGGCGGGCAGCGAGTTGATCATGTACGCGTGCTGCGGGTCGTTATTCGGCTCGAGGTTCGAGTCGTCGTCGCACGCGCCGTTGTTGCCGCCGTCGGGCGCGGTGCCACCGGACTTCAAGCACTCCATCTGGCCACCGCTACCGAGCGGCACGCAGTCGTAGCCATCGGGGCACTTGGGATCCGACATGCCGCACGCGAACGGAACCGCGCCGAGGTCCGGCGAGTACGAGCTGCACGCTGCCAGCGATCCGAGGGAAAGCGCGAAGCAGAGAAGGGCGAAGGTCTTCATCGTCGTTTCCTAGAACCGGACCGCGGCGGCCGCGCCCGAGAAGTGATCGCTGAAGCTCGGCGCGACCATCCACGTCATCTCCGGCGACGCGCCTTGACCATTGGGAGCCTTCGCCGAGGTCTCGCCGTGCTTCTTGTGCGAGAGCTCGCGGTACCAGAAGTAACCGGCCGCGACCGCGCCGATCACGCCGACCGTGATCGCGACGTTCGAGATCGTCTGATCGCGCTGACCCGCGCTCTGCAGATCGGCGTCGTACGAGTCGAACGGGCAGGGCGTCGCCGTGCACGTGCCGTGCGGCGTCTTCGCGTCGCTGGCGAGCGCGCTCGCCTGGTTGCCGGCCATCACCGCGAACGCGACGCCCATACCGACGAATGCGACCGCGCCGATCGTCGTGCCCCACTTCGCCTTCTCGAACTTGTTCGAGCCGACATCGGTGAAACCTTCACCGGCCGGACCCGCCGGTTCCGGCGTGGTCTCGACGGGCTCGTCGGTGTGCTTATTCTTGTTGAGCGGATCCTCGTCGTCGTGGTGGCGCGCGGCGTCGGTCTTGCCCGCGGTCTTGCCTTCGTTCTCGTCGGTGAAGTCCGGGAAGTAGTGCTGCTGCGCGCTCGCGTCGAGGTTGATCAGGTTCGGGCTGGTCGACTTACCGGAGCGCGTGACGACGGCGCCGCTCTGATCCTTGACCTCGATGTAGTACTGGATCGAGGAGCCACTGACCTTCGCCGAGGGAACGCGCGCGATCAGCTGCTTGTAGTGCCACACCATCGGCTTCGCGACGAACTCGGCGTCGCCCGCGGCGCGGTAGTAGAGCGTGACGGTCCAGCCCGAGTCCTCGGGGACGAACGCGGAGATGTCGAGCGCCTTGCCGGGAGGTGCGTCCTCGACGACCTGGTGCTGGAACTCGGTCGCCTGGTACGTGCCGGCCGGCTTGATCTTGACCTCGGTCTTCGAGGTCGTCGGCTTCGTCGTCGTGTCGTTCGGCTTCGCCGTATCCGCGGGCTTACCGGCGAGATCGGACTCGAGCTTCTCCTGTTCGAGCTGCTTCACGCGATCGGTCGCGGCCTTGCGCTGCGCTGCATCCGGCGGCGCGTCCGAGAGGAACTTGCGGTAATAGAACAGCGCGTTGTCGGTCTGCTTGTTCTCGTCGAGCGTGAGCGCGATGTTGTAGAGCAGCACCGCGTTGCGCGAGAGCCGATACGACTCTTTGAACTTCTCGATCGCTTCCGGAAGCTTGCCGGCATCGTGGAGCGTCTTGCCCTCGCCGTACGCCTTCTTGGCCGCGTCGAGCTGCTCCTTCGTCGGAGCGTCGTCGGCCCACGCGTGAGAGGCCATGGGCGCGATCAGCGCCGCGATCGCGAGGGTGAGGGTCGGGAGGAGTTTACGAATCATAGGGGACTCCGAAAATGCCGAGGCCGAACACCGCTCGGAACGTTCGGTCTTTATCGCAGGCTCATCAGCGTTGCAACGGCTTTGCGACGTCGTGCAAACCGCGGTTTCTCGTCGGGGAATCCAACGATCACAGTTCGCGCACCTGGTGTGTCCACATGTGCGTGGACGCGCCGCACGGCCGTTCAGTTTCGACTCGGAACGGCCAGGTTTAGAACGCCAGGTCTAGAACGGATCGACGATGCCGGTGGCCGGCTTCTTGTCGGCCGGCTTCTTCGCCGCCGGTGCCTTCTTCGCGCCACCGCCATCGCCGAACGGATCGGCGAGGGCACTGTTCGTCGCCGCAGGCGCCGCGGCCGCCTTGTGCGGTGCAGGCGCGGCGACGTGCTTGGGCGCAGCCGCAGCGACGTGCTTCGGCTCGGTCTTGGTCTCGACCGGCGTGGGGGCGGGCTCGGTTTTCGCTTCGGGCGCCGGAGCCGACGCTTCGGCCGCCTTCACGTCGGCAGGCGCCGGCGCGGGCGCTGCCGCCTGCGCGGTCGCGGGCTTGTCGTCCTCGATCGGCGTGACGATCGGCTTGGTCGGCGCGGCCTGCACGGGTGCCGCCGCGGCCGCAGCAGCAGGCGCCGGCGCGGGCGCGGCGTCGTTCTTCAGGATCAGCTTAGAGACCCCGAACATGATCGCGAGGCCGCCGATGAATGCGCCGGCGACGGCGAGCCAGTTCGTACCCTTCGCCGCTTCGTGCGTCGGGACGACGAGGCCGCTCTCGATCGCGGCGATGTCGGCCTGCGACACCGTGAGGCCCGCGGACGCGGCCTTCGCAGCAGCGATCGCCTTCGCGGCCTTCGCCTCGGCGATCCGGACGCGGTCGTCGGCGTCTCCGCCGGCGAAGAACTGCGCGCTCGGCGTCGCCGGCACGGCCGTCTTCGCCGCGGCGAGCTCGACGGTGAGCTGCTGCGCGCGCAGATCCGATTGGTGTGCGTGCGCTTCGGCGCTCGCGATTCGCTCGTCGGCGCGGGTGAGGCGCATCTTCAGATCGGCGATCACGCCGTCCTGATTGCCGCTGCCGGCGACTGCGGCGCGGGCCTCGGCTTCGGCGAGCCGGCCCTGGAGACCGTCGAGCTGGCGGCGCAACGACTGCTCGCGCGCTTCGCCCTCGCGGAGCTGCTGCTCGGCGGCGCGCATGCGGAGCAGATCGTTCTCGCGGCGGCTCTCGTCCTCTTGCTTCGCGGCGACCTCGGCCGCGTTCCACGACTCGGCGTCGGTGAGCGTCTGATTCGCGCGCGAGATGAAGTCGTCGAGCGAGCTCTCGACCGACGGCAGCGAGCTCGCTGCGGTCAGCAGCGAGGACGGCCGCTTGCGGCGGTTCTTGCCGTTGGCTCCGTTCGCGCCGACGCCTGGTGCGACGCCCGTGAGCGTCTGCGCCGGCGAAACGTTTGCGTCACCCTTGTTCGTCTCGACTGCCATCATAGCTCTCCGAAGAAGTCCCGAGGCCGGGGCGAAATAGTACCACTACGCGCGATACGGCGGTGGAACAGTCATCCGTTCGGACCGCGGGACCGTCTCGATAATCTCGACGACATCGATCTCGTCGTGAAACGCACGAGCCTCGCGTTCGACCACTTCTTTGGCGAGAAAACCGTGCTGCACGATCGTCACGCCGATGCGCGTCCGCTTGCCGACCGAAGCCAGGCTCCAATGCTCCGCGAGCGCCGCAAGCCACTGCTCGTCCGAAATCAGATTGCGGTGGAGCAGGAACTCGCCGAACCGGACGGGTTCGAGCGTGGCGACGGGAACTGAGCTCGGTTGCATAAGCGGATTCAGCGCGGGCACCTTACATAGGGGTAGGAGAGCTGTCTACCGAAACGTTTTTGCCCTATAAGACGCCCGATCCCTATGGCGCCGATCCAACGCAGAGGCCGCCGCGCGCCCGTCGGTGCGCAGGTCCGCAAGAACACGGTCCGCTTACCCGCCGATATTGCACATCGTGTGCGCGCCGGTCACCCGTGGGTGTACCGCGAGGTCCTCGGGCCGCGGCCGCTCGCACCCGAGCCGGGCACGTCGATCGACCTGGTCGACCCCGACGGCGAGTTCGTCGGCCGCGGCCTTTATGACGCCGACTCGATCATCGCGTTGCGGGTGTTCGTCCGCAACCCGGACGTTCAGATCGACGGCGAGCTCGTGCGCGAGCGGGTCCGTGCTGCGATCGCCCTGCGGACCAAGCTGGTGACGAGCTCGCTCGGTTGCGTCCGCCTGATCAACGCCGAGGCCGACGGCTTGCCCGGCATCGTTGTCGATCGCTACGGCGACTACCTCGTCGTCCAGCTCTACACCGGCGCGGTCGCGAACCTGCGCGACGATCTGCTCGACGCACTCGTCGCCGAGGTCAAGCCGAAGGCGGTCTACGAGCAGCGCCGCTATCGCTCGCTCGGGGGTGAAGCCCCGCGCCAAGCCGGCGCCGACCTCGTGCGCGGCGATGCCGCGCCGGTGGAGCTCACGGTCGAAGAGGACGATCTCAAGTTCGTCGTCGACGTCACGGCGCCGCTGTCGACCGGCCTGTTCGCGGATCTGCGCGAAGGCCGCCGCGCCGTTCGCCACTGGGCAAAGGGCCGCCGCGTCCTCAACTTGTTCTCGTACACCGGCGCGATCTCGGTCTACGCGCAAGCCGGTGGCGCGAGCGAGGTCTGCGCGATCGACGTCGCCGCGAAGGCGCACGCGCGCGCGCGCAAGAACTTCGCGGCCTCGGGCTTCGATGCCGAGAAGCCCGAGCACATCGCCGGCGACGTGTTCAAGGTGCTCGCGCGGTTTGCGGAGCGCGGTCGCAAGTTCGACCTCGTCGCGATCGATCCGCCCGCGTTCGCGAGTGCGGCGGCGCGCGGTGGCAAGCCGTGGAGCGCGATGCGCGACTACGCGGAGCTGATCACGGCGGCGCTCGACGTCACCGCGCCGGGTGGCTTGATCGCCGCGGCGTCGTCGACGCACAAGATGTCGGCGCAGGAGTTCGAGCAAGCGCTCGCCGAGGGCGCGCTCGCCGCCGGAACGCGGCTGCAGATCATCGATCGCCGCGGCCTGCCGCCGGACTTCCCGACGCTGCCCGGCTTCCCCGAGGGCAGCTACCTCAAGTTCGCCGTCGCCGTCAGAGGGTAGCTACGTGCACGTGCACGTGCACGTGCTCGTGCTCGTCGCTTGCGATGTACCCCTCGGGCCGCGATCGCGGCTCACGTCCGGATCTGCGAACCGACACGATCCGGATCCCAGGGCGTGAAGAGGACATAGCGGGTCGATCGGTGTAGCCGTCGGTTCCGGATGAGCACGACCACGTGCACGAACACGAGCACGAGCGCGTGACTACCTTCGCTTCAGCTGCGTGATCGAGACGTCGGGCGTCGCGATTTTCGGTGGGCGATCGGGGCACGCCTCGAGCGTCGCGCACGTACAGGTGCTCGTCGCTTGCGAAGTACCTCGGGCCGCGATTGCGGCTCACGTCCGGAAATGCGAACCGACACGATCCGGATCAGAGCGTGAAGAGGACATAGCCGTTCGGTGTAGCCGCCCGTTCCGGATCGAGCACGAGCACGTGCACGTGCACGAACACGAGCACGTGATTACCTTCGCTTCAGCTGCGTGATCGAGACGTCGGGCGTCGCGATTTTCGGTGGGCGATCGGGCATGGGTTCGAGCGTCGCGATCTGATACTCCGCCGCGCTCAACACGCGCTGATCGACTTCGCCGCGAATGCCGGCGACGAGCGTCGCGCACGCCTCCGCGAGTGCGGGCAACGCGATGCCGGGATCGACGAGATCGTCGTCGACATACTCGACGGTGCGAGCGATCACGAGCGAGAGCGGAGAGCCCACGGCGCGGAGCTCCGCGATCAACCCATCGACGGTCTTGCGGTCGCGCGCGGGCGCTTCCTGCACGAGCTTCGTGATCGCGATCTCGATCGAATGATCGCTCAAGAGGGCTCGTCGTCGCCGGCTTCGTCATCCGGCTGGATCGCGACGGCTACCGCGGCATCGCGGGCGAGCGCTTCGGCGCTGCGCTGCTTCAAGAACTCGAGGAACGCGATCGCGGTCGGCAGCTCGATCGCCGCGATCGTCTCGATCAAGTCGCGAGCCTGGCGGCGCAGTGCTTCACCGGGCGCTTCGGTGCCGTGGACGACCGGACGACCAACCGCGGGCAGCTCGCTCGGGGCCTGGACCTGACCCCACGGGGGATCGTTCGAGGTCGAGATCTCGTGCTGCTCGAGCCAGGTCTGGATGTGCCAGTGGAGCAGCTCGGCGCGGTACGAGAACCAGCGCTCGCGTTCGGCGGGGTAGGCGAGCAGGACGTCCTTGAACCGGCGGAACGCGCCCTTGCCATCGATCGAGATGATCAGCCGCTCGCGGAGCGGCTCGTCGGTCACCGAGCCGACGAACTTCTCCATCCAGCGGTACTGCTCGCGCGAGCTCGCGGGCTCGACGCGCAGGTAATTGCGAATATTCTCGGAGACCTGCTGGCGGTTGAGGGCCGCCTCGGGGTCGCCGGAGGTGATGGTGACAACTCGACCGGTCTGGAGGTCGAGATAGCTATCGGTGTCGGGCGAGTTTCGCTCGACAGCTATCTCGAGAGCATCCCAATCGAGGTCGAGACGGATCGGGCCGCGCGTGGCGGCGGTCACGGGAGGACGAACAGGCATAAGTTAAGGGCGGCCGCCCACTTGCCGGTGGGACACGCAGCGCCACGAAGAAGGGTACTGGGTAGGTACGGCTCTGGCAAGCGCTGCTCTTGACACGGCGCGCCCGTAGAGTAAGGTCCGCCGCCCATGGCCCGCGTCACCGTCGAAGACTGTTTGGATCAAGTCCCCAACCGCTTCGCACTGGTCGTCCTTGCCGCAGAACGCGCTCGTCAGCTTGCCCGTGGCGCGACGCCCGGCGTCGATTGCGACAACAAGCCTGCCGTGACCGCGCTGCGCGAGATCGCGGAAGGTCTCGTGAAGTTCCGCGAGGACGTGAAGAGCGTCGTCGTCGAGTTCATCGTCGAGCGCCGCAAAGCCGGATTCATGTGAAATCGTTGTCCGATCCCTAAGCGATCGGACGAAAACTGGCCCACGCGGCCACATCCACCGAACTTCGGTGGGTGGATGCGAAGAACCTCCGCCGCGAGCTCGGTCGCGGTGAGCTCGTGCGCTTGCTGTATCGGCTCGGCCGCCAGCAAGCCAGCGGCGTGTTGACGATCCGAGCGTTGCCCTCGGGACCGATTCCGCCAGCGCCGCCGGGCAGTCGCGAGCGTACGAATATTGGTCCCGCACCGACCCGCGACTCGGGTCCGCACGCGCGTGGTGACGTGTTCGTGCTCCGCCGCGGCGCGGTCGTGATCGCGGATGGCGAGCTCGCGAAACGCACGCTGATCTCGCGGCTCGGTCGGCTGGTCGCGCTCGAGCGCTCGCACGTCTCGTTCGAAGGTGGCGTCGCCGCGTATCCGCCGGGCCCGCAGCACCTGATCGCGCTCGCGAGCTGGGCGCGCGCCCACCTCGAAGCGCAGCTCGATAACTCGCTCGCCGAGCGGCTCGTCCGCGAGCTCGCCGGTATCCGGCTCTCTGTTCGTGAAGAGCTCGCGCCCGATCCGATCGCGTGCGACGAGGCCGACCGCCGGATCCTCGCCGCGATGGCGCAGCCGCGCCGGCTCGATCAGATCTGGCCGCTCGCGCGAACGCCGCGGTTCCGCATGCTCGCGTTCCTGTGGTTCCTGCGCGCGATCGATGCGCTGGTCGTCGAAGGTGTCGTCGCGGAGCGCAGCGCACCGAACGCCGTGCCTCGCGCGATCGATCCCCAGCGCTCGGCTGCCGCGCGCACGCTCGGCCTCGCGGAAGACGCGGACCTCGAGCAGATCAAGCGCGCGTATCGCCGGCTCGCCCGCTCGCTGCACCCCGATCTCCAGCCCGATGCCGAAGGCGAACGCCGCCGCACGCTCGAGGCGCGGTTCGCCGAAGTCACCGCCGCGTACGAAGCGCTGATCTAGGGAGGAGCGAAGATCCAGCCGTCTTCGCCGAAGATGCCCTCGGGCACTTCCCAGCCGTCGTGCGCCCAGCGATACGCGGTGTAGCCCGCGATCACGGCGTCGAAGCAGTGGTCGTTGCCGAGCACGTCCTCGCGCGCCATCCGGCTCTGCGGAGCGAACGACAGATCGGTGAGTTGCTCGAGGATCACGGCGCGCGTGCGCCACGGATCCGCATCGTGCTTGTAGCCGCGCGCGGCGCGCGTCCCGCACAGCGCCGCGATCGTCGCGGCCGGCGAGACCTCGATCAGATTTTTGTGGAGCTCGTAGCCGCAGCCGCGCAGCCGCTTCTTCAGCTGACCGGCACGCGCCGTGATCGCGGAGTTCGCTGTGCCGAGCTGCGAGATCGGTAGGAGGCCGCGCTGGTAGGTCATCACGACATCGGTCGCGCGATGTGCGTAGGGCGCGAGCCGGACCTGCGCAGCGTGCTGGAGCCGTGGCCGGCCGCTCGCGCCCACCGATTCGGCAGCGACTTCCTGAACCAGGGATCGGCCATTCGTGCGGAGCCAGACCACGGCGGGATCGGCACACGTCTCGGTGCCGGGGCAAACTGGCTGCTCGCAGCGACCGCACGCGCTCGCGGTCAACGGCGCATCGATCGCGATGATCCGATCGGGATTCAGCTCGAGCCGCGCGATCAGGGTGTCGTCCGTCCACGGCGATTTCCCCGTCGACGATCGCGTCGCGACCTCGATGACCTCGGCGCCGTTCGGCCCACTCCGGAGCTCCGCGAGGGCAGTGGTCTTGCCACGACCTCCCCCGAGATCGATTCCGATGAAGCGTGAAGCGGAGCGCTGCACTCGGCTACCAACCCCTTTGTAGCACGTTCGGAGGTTGCGAAATGTTGTTACGGCGCTGGCATTTGGACGAAAGTCTTGCGATATCAGCACCCGCCTGTAAGGCCGGATGGCCTACCGCGTTGGTTACCGGGACTCGCTTTGTTCGCTTCGTCTGCCATGGATCGCCTCGCTAACTTTCGTAGCTTCATCGCGCGTTCGCCGGCGGACCCGTTCCCGCGTTACGGCCTGGCGATGGAGCACAAGACGCGCGGCGAGCTCACCGAAGCGTGGGCTCAGTTCGAAGAGCTCATCAAAGCGTTTCCGACCTACGTCCCGAGCTACCTGATGGCCGGTGGCACGTTGGTCGCGCTCGGTAAGAAAGAAGAAGCTTCGGCGATTTATCGCCAAGGCATCGAAGTTGCCACCAAAGCCGGAGATCAGCATGCTCGCCGCGAGCTCGAGAGCGCGCTGGGTGAGCTCGCTCCGACCTGAGGTCTTCTATGAAGCAGCTCATCATCATCGCGATCGTTTCTGCTCTCGCCGCGTGTGGCGGCAAGAAGGCCGAACCGACGACGCCGACCAACAAGACCGGCACCACCGACACCTCGAAGAGCGGTGCGATGGGCGGCACCACGTACGGCGGCGGCTCGGCCGCGCCGAAGGCTCCCACGTCAGGTGGCGACCCCTGCGCGATGTAAATCGCGTTCCAACCAGTTGCTGTTGGCAAGCGCCAGCGGCGAGAGACAAACCAGAGAGAGGACTAGAGTTATGAAGAAGATCGCGATTGTTCTGTTCGTCGTTTCCACGGCGCTTGCGGCTTGTGGCAAGAAGAAGGATGCCGCCACGACCCCGACGACGACCACGGCTCCGGCCGGTGGCTCGGGCGACATGGGTTCGGCCGCTGCCCCCGCCGGTGGCGAGGGTTCGGGCTCGGCCGCGATGTGAGCCGATTCATCAGCACTTCGTGTGCTGATGAGCGAGTCGCGCTGGTCTTCGGACCGGCGCGTTTCGTTTTCGGGCGCAATGCTGTAAAAAGCTGCGTCCCTGGGCCGGGATGGAGAAATGGTAGACTCGGGGGTCTCAAAAGCCCCTTCCCCTTAAAGGAGTGTCGGTTCGAGTCCGACTCCCGGCACCAACTAGCGAAGCGCGCGAAGTGCTTCTTCGCGGACCGCGTTCGCGACCGCCTTCGAGCCCGCGCTACCACCGAGATCGGCGGTCAGCGGATTCCCGCGCGCCACGATCGCCGACACCGCGCTCTCGATCGCGCGATGGCCTCGCGCGAGTCGGTCGTCGCCGTAGCGCGTCGCTAGCCAGGCGAGCGCTTCGCCGGTCGCGAGCATCATCGCCATCGGGTTCGCCTTGTCCTTGCCGGCGAGCGGCGGTGCCGAGCCGTGGATCGGCTCGAACATCGCGTGGTCGTCGCCGACATTGCAGCCGACCGCCATGCCCATGCCGCCCTGGAGCACGGAGCCGAGGTCCGTGACGATGTCGCCGAACATGTTCGTCGTCACGCACACGTCGTAGCGCTCCGGCTGGGTCAAGAGGAACATCGAGAACGCATCGACGATCGCGAGCTCGGTCTCGACGTCCGGATACTGCTTCGCGACTTCCTTGAACACCTCGACGAACAACCTGCAGCCCTGCAGCACGTTGTGCTTCGCGATGCAGGTCACGCGCTTCTTGCCATCGATCGGCGCGCCCTTGCCGCGCAGGCGCGACAACTCGAATGCCTTCTCGATCACGCGCTTCGACGCGTGTCGCGTGATCACACGCAGATCCGTCGCCTTGTCATGACCCTTCTCGCCGATGCCGCTGTACAGGCCTTCGGTGCCCTCGCGGATGATCACCATGTCGACCTTGTCGGGCGACCAGACTTCTTTGAACGCGCCCGAGATGCCGTGCTTCGTCCCCGGCAGACAGCGCACCGGTCGAATGTTCGCGTAGAGATCGAGGTTCGTGCGGTTGCCGATCACCGGATGCCAGCCGGCCATCTTGCCGTCCTGCATCATCACCGGCGCGCCGTCGGGACCCGACCAGCCGACCGCACCGAGCAGGATCGCATCGGCCGCGCGGCACTTCGCTTCGGAGCCTTCCGGCCAATCGCGCTCGCGGCCGTGATCGAGGTAGTACTTGCCGCCGCACGGAATCTCTTCGACGGCGAACGTGACGCCGAGCGCAGGCGCGATCGCATCGATCAGGGCGCGCGCTTCGGCGATGACCTCGATCCCGATTCCATCACCCGGTAACGCGACCAAGTCGTACGTGTTCTTCGGGGCGTGCTGCGACATCGCCCGGAAGGTAGCACCAGCGCGCGCTAGCGGGTCGTCGTGCGGCGGCCGCGGATCGGCTGGCGGCTACCGCGCGCGATCCGGGTCTGGTTCGACGACAGCTGCGCGAGCAGGCCGGTCGTCCGCGCGATCGCGACCGGGTCCTTCGAATCCTGCGCGTGCTGGAACGCGAAGCGCGCGACCCGGTTCGCACGGTCGTGCTTGCCGATACTCTGGTACAGCGCGGCGAGCACGGTCTCGATCCGCCATGCGGACGACACCATGATTCCCATCGGCTCGCGCGGCGCGAGGCGGGCGAGCGCGTCTTCGAGCGTCGCGATCGCGGAGACGACGTCGCGGCCACCGACGAGCTCCGACGCGGCGTCGAGACCCTTGCGGATGATCGATTCGGGATCCTCGGTCGTCGCCGCGGGGCGGCGCAGCGTCGGCGCGATGTGCTGCGCGGTCGGCGGGCGCATCCACTCGCGGGTCGGGCGATCCTCGGCGGCCGGCTGCCACGCGGCGAGCGCCACGGCGAGCGCATCGGCGAGGTCGCGCACGGTCGCGAACCGGTCGCGCGGATCGATCGCGAGGCAGCGCGCGACGACGGTGTCGAGCGCCGCGGTGATCGCGCGTTCGGGAGCGCGCTTCGACGGCGGCTCGGGAATCTCGTGCATCCGACGCGACATCAGGACGACGGCGGGCAGCGAGCGCGGCAGCGGAGGCGAGCCGGCGAGCAACTCGAACAGGACAACGCCGATCGCATAGATGTCGCTCGCGACGCTCGGCGCGTTGCCGGCGAGTAGCTCGGGCGACATGTACGCCGGCGTGCCGCCGAAGATCTCGTCGTCGGTCAGCGGATCGTGGGCGCCACGCGCGAGGCCGAAGTCGATGATGGTGACGCGATCGAGCTCGTCGATCAGGATGTTGCTGCTCTTCAGATCTGCGTGGACGACGCCGGCCGCGTGGATCGCGATCAGGCCGTCGAGCAGCTGCGACGTGATGCCGGTGATCCGCTCGCGCGACATCGGCGCGGACTCGCCGAGCACGGCATCGAGCGGCGTGCCGAACGCGCGCGACATCACCATGAACGGCTGGCCGTTCGCGATGCCGCCATCGAGCACGCGGACGACGTTCGGATGGTCGATCCGGCTCAACAACTTCGCCTCGAGCGACAACCGCTCGCACAGCACCGGATCGAGCGAGAGGGTCTTGCGGACCTTCTTGATGGCGACGAAACGGCCGCCCCGGTCGCGTGCGATATGCACTTCGCCCATTCCACCCCGGCCGAGAAGCCGTCCTAGCTCGTATTCGTCCACGACGACCCTAAGAGCACCGTTCATGCCGGATCCGAGGATCCCCGAACCTCCGGAGATCATCGAAGATCGGGAGTGTACGGCCATACCCTCGGGTATCCGGATACCCGTGTGCGCGCGAGCAGGGAACGCGACGTCGATGAGAGGGTCGACCGATACTCCGGCGTCGTAGAGGTGTCTCGCTGCGGATGCCGCGTTGGCTTGTCCTCACCCTCGTCCTCGCGCGCATAGCCGCCGCGGCGCCGCATGTCGCATCGCACGATCCGGCGTTCGCAGAGGCCGAGAAGTTGTGGGCGGCCGCGAAGGATCCGAGAGGCTGGCGCGCGGCGGCCGACGCGTTCTTCGCGCTCGCCGCGACCGCGCCGGATCCGCTCCTCGCCGCGCGCTCCGGGTGGGCTGCGGCCCGCAACGCGGTCGGCGACGCGCGCGCGAAGCCAGAGGTTCTTCCGTTCCCCGGTAAGCCCGCACCGCGCCCTCTGAGTGAGCTCGATGCCTGGTTCGTGCAGCGCGCCGAACAGTACGAGCAACTCGCCGCCGGCTCGCCCGATGCGGTCGTCGCCGAATTCCTTCGCGCGAATACCCTGCGCCGCTACGACCACCTCGAGGAAGCGAACGCGCTGTACCTCGACATCGTCGCCGCACACCGCGATCACGCCGTCGCCGAATACGCGGCGAACCTCGTCGCCGACACGTTCGCGCGGCTCGAGCAGTACGACCAGCTCGTCGGGGTCGTCGACCAGCTTCGCACCGACAAGGCGTTCCTCGCGCGCTTCCCCGACCTCGCACACCTCGTCCACCTCGTTCATCTCAAGGCGCTGCGCGACGGGGAGCCGATCGGCGAGGGCTCGCGCGGTCCGCAGACCTTCGCCGCCTACGAAGCGGTCGGCGAACGCTACCTCGACGCGATCGAGCCCGGCGAGTCCGACCGCGACGAGTTGCTCTACAACGCGTTGGTCTCGTTCGAACGAGCGCGCCTCGCGACGCGCGCGATCGAGGTCGGCGAGCGATTGCTGCGCGAGGTGCCCCGCTCGCGCCTCGCGCCTCGGGTCGTCGCGCACGTCGCACGCGACGAGACTGACATCGGCCTATTCGCGGATGCGGCTCGCGATCTCGAGCGCTATGCCGCGCTCGCGCCGGGCGAGGCCGATGTCCGCGACGCGCTCGACGATGCGGTGTTGTTCCGCATCGGCCTCGGCGAGCTCGCGCAAGCCGCTCGCGACCTCGACGCACTCGCTCGTGCTCCACACGAGAGCAAAGACGACCTCGCTCGCATGAAGGCGCAGCTCGCCGACGCAGGTCTCGCACTGCCAGCAACGAGCTGGCCACTGCTCGAACTCGCACCGGCGCCGCTCGCCGGCGACGTGACTGCGCTCGAGCACATCTGGTAGAACGTCGCATGGCGAAGTTCAGGTTGAAGGCGGGCGAGAAGGTGATCGATCGAGCAGCGATCGTCGACGCCAAGGACATGTACGCGTTCCAGACGCTGATGCTCACCGATCGTCGCGTGGTGCTGTTGCGCAACGTGCCGATGAAGCTCGGTTGGTTCGGCGGCATGTTCCTGTCGCGGTTCTCGAAGCTCCTCCGCGAGGACGAGGTCGAGACCCAGATCTCGCGCACACAGTTCGCGAGCGCGGTGGCAGACGGCAAACGCTTGACCGTCGACGCGAGCGGCGATCTCTACTCGACGAAGATCGTCGTCGAGGTGGAGCACGCCGAGCGCTGGGCCGCGGTGCTCTCCGGCTGGGCGACGGGCGATGCGACCGAAATCGCGACCGCGACCGTCGTCCAGCGCGACTAGGCGCTACGCCGATTTCATCGCGAGCTTCCCCATGCCTTCGTACTCGAGCTGGGCGCCTTGGCGCAGATGGTAGTCGCCGATGTGCTCGTTCGCGTCGGCGGCGAGGAACGCTGCGCGAAGGACCGCATTGCGGATGTTGCCGCCCGCCATCACGTACTTCTTCGCGAGAGTCGAGAGATCGAGGGATGGGTCGACCGGCGCATCTGCCGGCAAGAGCGCGCCCCACAGTCGCGCGCGCTCGTCTTCATCGGGCATCGGAAACTTCACGCGCACCGAGAGGCGGCGCTGGAACGCTTCATCGATCGCCGGATCGTGGTTGGTCGTGAGGATGCAGATTCCGGTGAAGCTCTCGATGCGTTGGAGCAGGAAGTTCGTCTCCTGATTCGCGTGGCGATCGTTGCTGTTCTGGACAGCCGTGCGCTTGCCGAACAGCGAGTCGGCCTCGTCGAACAGCAGCACCGCGTGTGACGCCTCCGCGGCATCGAACAATGCGGCCAGATTCTTCTCGGTCTCGCCGATCCACTTCGACACGACCTTGCCGAGATCGACTTGATAGAGCTCCGTTCCGAGATCCTTCGCGATCAACCCCGCACACATCGTCTTGCCGGTCCCCGGCGGGCCGGAGAACAGCGCGGTCACGCCAAGGCCTTTGCCGAGCTTCTTCGCGAAGCCCCAGTCTTCGTAGACGCGGCGGCGTGCGCGGATCCGAGCGAGAAGCTCGACGACCGCGAGGGTCTGGTCTTCGGGCAGAACCAGATCGTTCCAGTCCTGAGTCACGGTGATCCGGGTCGCGAGCCCGGCGAGCCGGTCGTCGAGCACGCGGCGCAGGCCGGCGCTGATATGACGTGGTTCGAGCGGCTGTGCCGCCGCCTCGCTCAGCGCCACCGCGCCGACCGAGGCGATCAACGCAGGAGCCAGTGGGTACATGGTCGCCAGGAGGTTGCCGTCGCCGTCGCTCGCGCCGGGCAGCGCGCGCTTCCAGAGCGTCGCGCATTCATCGCCGTTGAGTGCCGGAATCTCGATCGACGTCGGCGTTCGCGTCCATCGCCGAGCAGGTGCACGGGTCGCGGTGGCGACCACGAAA